>ENA-ORRO01001689-ORRO01001689.1-human-gut-metagenome-genome-assembly--contig:-NODE-1689-length-14937-cov-4.655087_pt1 | contig 14937 bp, 13 predicted proteins | sample MGYA00242176_ERZ509136 | MGnify/ENA primary metagenome ERZ509136 (study PRJEB26280, sample SAMEA2338644) | human gut metagenome | biome: human gut; feature: human-associated habitat; material: faeces...
AGATGGTGCGGGGCACGCCGTGGCTGCGGATGACCACCTCGTACCCGGCGGGCACATCGGCGATGGCATCCGCCACAAGGGCACCCTTTTTCTGCATATCCTCCACAGCCTGCGGGTTATGGATCAGCGGGCCGAGGGTGGCCACCTTGCAGCCTTCGTTCAGCAGGCCATAGGTCAGGTCCACCGCCCGCTTGACACCAAAGCAGAACCCCGCCGTTTTGGCAACTCGGATCTCCATCTTTTACGCCCCCATCTTTTCCCACGCATCCAGCAGGGCCTGCTTGTTGGCACGCAGCTTTTTGGTGTCGCGGCGGCTCTCCATGGCAAACTGCTCTGCAGGCATCGGCTCGCCGTAGATCACCCGTACTTTGCAGAACAGGTGCATTTTTCCATCCGGCGTATCGTACAGGATGCGGCAGGGCACTACGTCCACCCCGGCCCCCGCCGCAATGACGAACAGTCCGCTCTTGGGCGGCAGAAGCTTCCCGTCCTTTTCGCGGGTGCCCTCCGGGAAGATGAGCAGTGTTTCGCCGTTTCTGCACTTTTCTACGGTCTGCTCAATGGCAGCCATTTCATCCTTTGTGCCGCGCACGCACACCGCGCCGCAGCAGCGGAAGAACCATGTGAGCAGGGCGTTGATCTCGAACAGTTCCTTCTTGGCGAACACGATCATCCGCCTGCCCCACCGGGTGACCACGATGAACACCGGGTCGATGGCGGAGACATGGGTGGGTGCAAGGATGCAGCCCTTTGTCTGCACCTTTTTCAGGTTTTCGCGGCCCTCTACATGGATGCGGAAGCCGATATGCCACAAAAGCCACGCAAAGGGCACTAAGATGTAATATAATATCATTTTATCGTTTTATTCACTTTCTCTGCAATGATCTTCTTCATTGCAGCAAGGCTCTGTTCAAAATCCAGCTCCGAAGTATCCAGCAGCACGGCATCGTCCGCTTGCTTCAGGGGTGCAGCGGCACGGTGGGTGTCCTGATAGTCCCGCTGCTTCACGTCGGCCAGCACCTCTTCATAGGGAGTATCGATGCCTTTGGCCTGATACTCTTTCCACCTGCGTGTGGCGCGGGCTTCCGGCGTGGCGGTGAGGAAGATCTTCACCGTGGCATCCGGCAGCACCACCGTGCCGATATCGCGGCCGTCCATCAGCACGTCCTGCTTTTTGGCCATATCCCGCTGCAGTTCCAGCAGAAAGGCGCGCACAGTCGGGTTTGCGCCCACGGCAGAGGCAGCCATACCTGCGGCCTCGGTGCGGATGGCGGTGCTCACATCCTCTTCCTTTAAATAAATGTGCTGCTCGCCCTCAATGGAGGCCAGCCGCAGCTCGATCTGGGGAAGCAGCGCGTTGACCGCTGCGTTGTCCTTGGGGTCCTTGCCTGCGCGCAGGGCATACAGTCCGATGGCGCGGTACATGGCACCGGTATCCACATAAATATAGCCCATTTCAGCCGCCAGACGGCGTGCCAGCGTAGATTTGCCTGCACCTGCAGGCCCGTCGATCGCAACAGATACCATGTTGTATCTCTCCTTTTTGAACTGAACGATTTAAAATGGCCTCCGCATTCGCTGTGGCCATCTTCAGCGGAAAATCATTTTAATATTTTTGTGTTTGTCGCGCTCTGCGGAGCGCTCCAAACACATTTTCACCGGATGGGGTCATAACGGAGAACTGCATTGCTGCTCGTTCCCTTCAGGAACAGTTGCGCAGCGGTCTGTGAGACTATCCCGGCAACAACTCTTTTTGTGAAAACGTATTTTGAAAACGACCACAGTCGTTTTCAAAATACAAATCAAAAATCTATTCCTATAAATATGCCCAGAGCAGCGCGGAGGGCATTTAAAATTGTTTTATCTGTAATTACAGATTATTTGCAAAGCTCTGTGCGGTGCAGAAGGCGATCTGCAGGTTGTAGCCGCCGGTATAGGCATCCACATCCAGCACTTCGCCTGCAAAGTAAAGGCCCATCGCCTTTTTGCTCTGCATAGTTTTGGGGTCCACCTCCCGCACGGACACGCCGCCGCTGGTGATCACCGCGTGAGCCAGATCGCCCCGGGCATCAACGGACACCCGCCAGTGCTTCATCAGCTGCACCAGCTCCCTCTTCTGCTCCCGGGTGATCTGGTTCGCCTTGGTAGCCGGGTCGATGCCCCAGCGCGCCACCATCACCGGCTGCATACTGGACGGCAAAAGCTTTACCAGCGCGCCCTGCGCCGCATGGTTTGCCAGCAGGGCAAAATCCCGCGTGATGCGGTCGTAAAGCTGCTCCTCGCTGAGGGCGGGCTTCAGGTCGATCTCCGCATGATACTTGTGTTTTTTCATGTCGCCCAGATGGCTGGATGCGCTCAAAGTCAGCGGGCCGCTGATGCCAAAATGAGTGAACAGCATTTCGCCCTGCTCGTCAAAAATGGCCTTGCTGTCCTCGAACAGGGTCAGGGTGACGTTTTTCAGCGCCAAGCCCATCATCTTTTTGCAGTCCGCGTCATGGCTCACAAGACTGACCAGACTGGGCACCGGCTCGATGAGGGTGTGCCCGGCCTGCTGGGCCAGTTTGTAGCCGTCGCCGGTAGAGCCGGTGGTGGGGTAGCTCACGCCGCCGGTGGCCACCAGCACGGCATCCGCCCGGTACTCCCGTCCGGAGGTGCCCCGCACACCGATGCACCGCAGTGCCGGGCCTGCCTTTTTCTTTTTGGGGTGGCGCGGGTTTTCCGCTGCCGCCGGGGCGGGCTCTGCCTCCGGCACGATGTCCTCCAGCAGCAGCTTTTTTGCGCCGTCATAGACGATATCGGCGTCCTGCGCATAGCGCAGCAGCGCCTGCCGGATCTCCTCGGCCTTATCCGATACCGGGAACACCCGGCGGCCGCGCTCCACCTTCAGCTCCACGCCAAGGCCTTCGAACAGTTCCATGGTCTTTGCCGGGGGGAACGCTCCCAGTGAGGAGTACAAAAAGCGCGGATTCGTGCGCACATGGCGCAAAAACTCCTCTGCCGGACAGTCGTTGGTCACGTTGCAGCGCCCCTTGCCGGTGACAAGGATCTTCTGCCCGGGCTTCTCGGTATGCTCCAGCACCGTCACCTGATGTCCCTGCCGCACGGCGGCACCCGCCGCCATCAGTCCGGCTGCCCCGGCTCCCACGATCAAAACCCTTGCCATCTGTCATCCTCCCAAAATCGCCTGTTGATTCTATTGTATCATACCAGAAACCCCGCGCAAAAGCAATGCAGCGCCGCAGGAAATGAATGGATTTTCGGTTCCACACCCTCTTGACAAAGCCGCCGGGCTGCTGTATTCTTTTTACAGACCGTTAGTTTGTAAAAAGGAGCATCCGCCATGCCGCGCAACAAATACCCGGAACAGACCGTTGAAAAGATCCTGGACGCCGCCGCCCTGCTCTTCCTCCAGAAGGGCTACCAGAATACCACCCTGCAGGACATCATTGATGCCACAAAGCTTTCCAAAGGGGCGGTGTACCATCACTTCCGCTCCAAGGAGGAGATCGCGCAGCGCGTCGGTGACCGTTTGGGCGACCAGATGTGGGAGCCGCTGCGCCATATCCGGGACGACCCGGCCCTGACCGGGCTGCAGAAGCTGCAGGCGGTGTTTGCAGTTTCCTTTGCCGGGCAGCGGCAGCAGCAGATCGCGCAGACTTTGCCGCACCTGTGCAGCAACCCGCAGTTCCTTGCCATGGAGCTGACCAACATTGAAGCGCATTTAGCCCCGGAGTGTATTGCACCCATGATCCGGCAGGGCATGGCAGACGGCTCCATCCACACCGCCAACGCCAATGCGCTGGCGGAAGCGCTGTTCGTGCTGGCAGACATCTGGCTTTCCCCTCAGACGCGCCCCACCACGCCGGCCCAGCAGCGGGCGCGGAACGTCGTGTTTCAGCAAATGACCCATGCACTTGGGCTGGACCTTTTGACGGATGCGCAGGCCGAGCAGCTGGTGCAGCTGTGCACACCGGTCAAAGACTGAATTTCCCGGGCGGAACGCTCCGCCTTTTTTTGTATGTAAATACAGACCAACAGTCTGTAAATAAAAAAGCAGGAGGTTTCCATGAACACTTTTGTCCTTATCGTCCTCGGACAGATCATCTCCCTGTTCGGCAATGCCGCCCTGCGGTTTGCGCTGCCGCTGTATCTGCTGCGGCAGACTGGTTCTGCCGCGCTGTACGGTGGCATCACCGCTCTGGCCATGCTGCCCGCCCTTGCTGGAATGCTGACCGGCGGCGCGCTGGCAGACCGCTGCCGTAAACAAAAAATCATGGCTGTGCTGGATACCGTATCCGCCATCGGCATGGCCGCAGCCGCAGCAGCAATGCCCGGCGTGCCCGTAACGCCGCTTGTGCTGGCCGCACTCTGCCTGCTGTATGCCGTGGAAGGGCTGTACCAGCCCGCCGTGCAGGCCAGTCTGCCTCTGTTGCTGGACGGGGCTGCGCTGGCCCGGGGCAATGCAGTCATCCAGCTGGTGGATACCATCGACGAACTGCTTGGCCCGCTGGCGGGCAGTATCTTATTGCACGCTCTTGGGCTGCGCGGCTTGCTGCTGCTCTGTGCTGTCTGCTTTGCCGTATCCGCCCTCTGGGAGCGTACACTGCCGATTCCGCATGCGCCCGCCGCACGTTCAGACCAGCGTCTGCCGCCCAAAGCGCTTTTCCTCCGGGCAAGGCCGCTGCTCCGGCTGGCCATGGTGCTGGCCCTGCTCAATCTGGCTGTCGTGCCCGCGTTTACTGTCGGTGTGCCGCTGCTGATTGTCCGCTATTATGCCTTTTCCGACACCGCTCTGGCCGTCACCCAGTCTGCCATGAGTGCCGGTGGTCTGCTGGGCGGCGTGCTGGCCGGGGCGTTTGCAAAGCGGTTGTTCCTGCGCCGCGGCACAGCGGCGCTCTGGTGCATTACGGCAGTGTGCGCACTGCTCGGGCTGGCCGTTCTGCCGTGTGTGCCTGCCGCAGCCGGGTACATCGCCGTCACAGCACTAGCTTTTTGCATGATGGCTGCCGCCGCACTGTTTCAGATTCTGCTGTTTACTGCAATCCAGGCCCATGCTCCAACCGGACAGACAGGCCGCTTTATGAGCCTTATCACGGTCTGTGCCTGCCTGACCCAGCCGGTCGGGCAGGCGGCGTTCGGGCTTTTGTACGGCCGCTTTGCTGCCCTGCCCAGTGCCGTGCTTTTTGCGGCGGCGGCTGCCTCGATTTTTATAAACCTTGCTGCATCGCATATTTTCAAAAAAGCCGTTTCTTTTACAAAATCATGAACGCTTCTTTACCAATTTATTAAAAAGTTCTTATTGACAAACATTCTGCAAACCGTATAATGTATCTTGTGTGTGCATCTATAGGGCAAATCTTTTCTGCCCTGACACATTGGCGTTGTATGTGCTGCTTGCAGCGGCTTCTTCAGCAGGGAGTCGTGTAACAAACCTTTGCGGGGCGGCATAATTGGCGCTGACTCGTCAAGGACTCTGTGCCGGCCCAAGGAAGAAACGGTGCGTAAAGAGAGTGCTGTAACGGGAAATTCCGCAAAGGGGGATGCAATAAAAATGAATGAAAATCTGATCGTATCTCTGAAAGACATTGTTGTCGAATTCGATGGACAGAAGGTCCTGGACGGACTTTCGCTGGACATCCACGACAAGGAGTTTGTCACCTTCCTGGGCCCCTCGGGCTGCGGCAAGACGACGACCCTGCGTGTGATTGCCGGCTTTGTAACACCGAAATCGGGCAATGTCTTTTTTGATGGCAAGGACATCGCCAACATGCCGCCGTACAAGCGGCCTGTGAACACGGTGTTCCAGAAGTATGCGCTGTTCCCGCACCTGAACGTGTTTGAGAACGTCGCCTTCGGTCTGCGCCTGAAAAAGATGACCGAGGATGAGATCCGCCCGAAGGTGCTCGAGATGCTCGAGATCGTCGGCCTGAAGGGCTTTGAACGCCGCAGCATTTACCAGCTGTCCGGCGGCCAGCAGCAGCGCGTGGCCATTGCCCGCAGCCTGGTCAACCAGCCCCGCGTCCTGCTGCTTGACGAGCCGCTCGGCGCGCTCGACCTCAAGCTGCGCAAGGAGATGCAGCTGGAACTGAAGCGCCTGCAGCGTGAAATGAACATCACCTTCGTCTACGTCACCCATGATCAGGAGGAAGCCCTGACCATGTCGGATACCGTCGTTGTTATGTCCGGCGGTAAGATCCAACAGATCGGCTCCCCGCAGGATATTTACAACGAACCCAAAAATGCCTTTGTCGCCCGCTTTATCGGTGACTCCAACATTGTCGACGGCGTCATGCTCAAGGACTTTCTGGTCAACTTCGGCGGCCATGATTTCACCTGCGTGGACCGCGGCTTTAAAGTCAACGAGCCTGTGCAGGTCGTCATCCGCCCGGAGGACGTGCAGATCGTGCCGCCCTCTGTCGGTATGCTGACCGGCCTTGTGCGCGAGGTCATCTTCAAGGGCGTTCACTTTGAAATGCACGTCGATGTGGAAGGCTATGAGTGGATCATCCATTCCACCCAAGCCAGCCAGCCCGGCGAGCTTATCGGCATGAACATCGGCCCGGACGAAATTCATATCATGAAGCGTTCGGAGGTGTGATCCATGCTCAAATCCAAATCCTCCCGCTGGCTGGCCGGGCCGTATCTGGTCTGGATGGCCATTTTCACAGTCGTACCGCTTTTCATCGTCATCTGGTACGCCATGACGAACGCGGACGGCCAGTTCACCTTCGACAACCTAACCCAGATCGGGCGGTATTCCAGCGTGTTTGCCCGCAGCCTGATTTTGGCCGCGATCTCTACCGTGATCTGCCTGGTCATGGCGTTTCCGGTGGGGTATTTTCTCTCCCGCCTGCGCGCCAACAAGCAGCATATCATGCTCATGCTTATTATGTTGCCCATGTGGATGAACTTCCTGCTGCGCACCTACGCCTGGATGACACTGCTGGAGAAAAACGGCCTTATCAACAAGTTCTTCGGTTTGTTCGGCCTCGGCCCCTTCAACATGATCAACACCTCGGGTGCGGTTGTGCTGGGCATGGTGTACAACTACCTGCCGTTTATGATTTTGCCCATCTACACGGCCATGACAAAAATCGATGATTCCATCATTGAGGCCGCGCAGGATCTGGGCTGCAACGTCTGGCATATTCTGTTTCGGGTGCTCGTCCCGCTGACCGGCCCCGGCATTGCCACCGGCATCACGCAGGTGTTTGTGCCCGCAGTCTCTACTTTTATTATCAGCCGTATGCTGGGCGGCGGCTCCAACCTGCTGATCGGCGATTTGATCGAGCTGCAGTTCCTTGGCAACTCCTACAATCTGAACCTCGGCTCCGCCATGAGCCTGGTGCTGATGGTCATTGTCCTGCTCTGCATGAGCTTCACTTCGAGCTTTGACGAGTCCGAGATGGAAGGAGTGATGTGATATGGCAAAAAAACATTCCGCATTGCTCATGCGCACCTACGTCATTCTGGTGTTCTGCTTCATGTATCTGCCCATCGCGGTCATGATTGCGTTCAGCTTCAATGAGAGCAAATCCCGCTCGAACTTTACGGGCTTCACCCTCGGCTGGTACAAAAGCCTGTTCCACAACGAGATGATTTTGTCCGCGCTGGGTCTGAGCCTTGTGCTGGCGCTGGTGTCCAGCATTATCGCCACGGTGCTGGGCACGCTGGCGACCCTTGGCATCAACTCGATGTCCCGCAAAAGCCAGCTCATCATCAATAACATCAGCTATGTGCCTGTCGTCAATCCGGAGATCATCACCGGTGTCTCACTGATGCTTCTCTTCGTCATGGCGCAGAACTTCGGCATCGGCGGCGAGAGCGGCATCTTCGGCTGGCCGACGCTGCTGATTGCGCACATCACCTTCAATATCCCGTATGTTATCTTTAATGTAGGCCCCAAGCTGCGCCAGCTCGATCCCAGCCTGTACAATGCAGCGCTGGATCTGGGCTGCACACCGCGCCAGGCTTTCACCAAAGTCATCATGCCGCAGCTGTCCCCGGCCATTTTGTCGGCATTCCTCATCTGCCTGACCTACTCTATTGATGACTTCATGATTTCCTACTTCAACTCCGGCACGATGCAGACACTGCCTATTGCCATCTACTCGATGACCCGCAAGAAGGTCAGCCCCGAGATCAACGCGCTGTCTGCAGTCATATTCTGCGTCATTCTGGCAATCATCCTGATTTCCAACGCCGCAGACTCCCGCGCCTACCGCCGCAACCAGAAGGCCATCCGCAAAGCCATGCTGGACGAAGGGGGGCGTTGAAGATGAAGCTGAAAAAGTTTTCCGCTGCAGCGCTGGCCGCACTGACTGTCACCATGATGAGCGCCGTGCCGGTGCTGGCCGCCGATGACATCGAGGTCAACGAGGATATTTCCGTCTCCGGTGACTACGATTGGAAGCGCTTTGCCAACGACCATATCACGCTGAATGTCTACAACAACGGCCTGTACATCTCCGACGGTTCTGACGAGAGCATCAACGTTCTGTCCGCATTCGAGGAGCTGACCGGCATCAAGGTCAATTACACGACCTACGACTCCAACGAGAGCCTCTACGCCAAGCTGAAATCCGGCGGCGTATCCTATGATGTCATCTTCCCGTCGGATTACATGGTGGGCAAGATGGCCAAGGAGGGCATGCTGTCCGAGCTGAACATGGACAACATTCCGAACTTTGCCGGCATCGGTGAAACATATCTGAACCGCAGCTTCGACCCCGGCAACAAGTACAGCGTGCCCTACATGTGGGGCACAACGGGCCTGATCTACAACACGACGATGGTCGAGGAGCCACCCACGAAATGGGCGGACATGTGGGATGTTGCGTACACAAACAATGTGCTGATGTTCAACAACTCCCGCGACGCTTACGCGATTGCAGCCAAGACGATTGGTCTGTCGATGAATCCGCAGTCTGTTGATGAGATCACCGCCATCACCGACGCGCTGAAGGCCCAGAAGAACATCGTGCAGGCCTACGTTATGGATGAGGTCTTTGACAAGATGGAGGGTGGCGAGGCCGCCATGGCGCCCTACTATGCTGGCGATGCCATCACGATGATCGACGAAAACCCAGACCTTGCTTTCGTCCACCCGGAGGAAGGCGTCAACTTCTTCATCGACAGCATGTGCATTCCGGCCAACGCCAAGCACCAAGAGGCCGCCGAAATGTTCATCAACTACCTGTGCGAGCCGGACGTCGGCCTTGCGAACGCGGACTTCATCGGCTATTCCACCCCCATCACCGCCGTGTGGGAGATGCTGGACGACGATTTGAAGTACAGCGAAATTGCCTACCCGGGCGCGGAGGTTCTGGACAAGGCGGAGGTCTTTGAGACTCTGCCCGACGACATCAACGCCGCCATGGATGCCCAGTGGAGCGAGATGAAGAGCTACGAGGAGGGCGGCAACGGCTGGATGGTTCTTGCCCTGCTGCTTCTGGCCATCGCTATCTCTGCATTCAATATTTGGCGCAAGCTCCGCAAAAAATCCCGCGATAGCTATTAAACAATTTCAGGCTGCACACCGTTTTGCGTGTGCAGCCTTTTTGTTTGCCGGCCCGCAGCCTTGCCGCTGCACCCTTTTACGGTTCGATTTGTAGGGAGGGACCTTGACCCCTCCGTGGGCCGATGCAAGCATCAGCCCCTACGGCCCGCCCAAAAAGCCCCCGCCTTTGCATTTTTCCAACATTTGTGCTATACTCTGCTTGGCGAATCAATTCAAAATCCATCAAGGAGGGCTTCCTTATGCCCGAAAAGCTCATAACCTACACCCAAAAATTTACCGTCTACCGCACGGACGGCGACCATCTCGGCCATGTCAAGCTCGGGGCCCTGCTGCGCTATGCTCAGCAGGTTGCTACCGCCCACGCCGAGGCCGTAGGGCTGGACGATGCCCTGTACCGCAAGACCCACACCGCCTATGTGCTGGCCAAGCTGGCCCTGCACATTGAGCGCCTGCCCCGCGTTGATGAGGAGCTGACCCTGCTCACCCAGCCGGAAAACTGCAAGCGGGCTGTCAACAAGCGCATCACCCATTTTTATGATGCCTCCGGCGCAGAGGCCGCCGTCATGGACAGCCGCTGGGTGCTCATTGATACAGAAAAGCGCATCATCCTGCGCAAGCACCCCGAACAGTTCAATGACCAGTGGGCCGCCGATGTCCCGTTTGAGCTGCCGATCAAGCTGCCCCGCATCGCCCCTGAGGACTGCGAGGTGCTGGGGGAGCAGCAGGCTGTCTACTCCCGCTGCGATATGAACGGGCATCTGAACAACACCCGATATGCCGACATCGTCTGCGATGCCGTGCCATGGGAGGTGTGGGATACCGCGCAAATCCGCGATTTTACGATTAGCTACCACCGTGAGGTCCCCCGCGGGGAGTGTTTCACCCTGCGCCGCGCCAGACCGGCAGAGGACACCTTCTATTTTGATGGCGAACGGGAAGGCAAATCTGCCTTTGAGGCACAGCTGATTTTCAAACACTTATAATTTCTACACAAACCCCTGTTACACTGTTTACATCGACAATGTAAAGGAGTTATTATTATGACAAAGCAAAAATTCGGCCTGACCGGCACGGCGCTCAAAACCATTGCGCTGGTGCTCATGGTGATGGATCACATTCACTACTTTTTTGAATTTACGGGTGTTGTGCCGGAATGGTTCAGTATGCTGGCGCGGCTGTCCGCGCCGCTGTTCCTGTTCTGCACCGTGGAGGGCTTCGCCCACACCCATGACCGCAGGCGCTACTTTCTGCGCATCTGGGCCATCGGTACTGCGATGGGCACGGTGGAATTTTTCATGATCTATGCAGGGGCCTTCCGCCGCGGGGACGGCTTCTACCCGCTGAATGCCATTTTTCAGGATCTGATGCTGCTCTGCATAATCTGGCAGGGCATTGACTGGCTGCGCCAGCGCCGGTTTGTGCGGGGCGCACTGGCTGCTGCCATGCCGATTCTCTGGCCGATTTGCATCGTAGCGCTGCTGACGCTTTTTCCCAAAATTCAGGACGCACCGATCGGCTCTGCCGTGTTGGCGTGGGTCATCACCGCGCCGCTGCCTTTGTTGACATCCATCACCGACGGCGGCTGGTCTTTTCTGGCCGGGGGCATCGTGCTGTATGCGCTGTATAACCACAAGCGCCTGCGGCTGGTCGTTTGGGCAGCTATGACCTTCCTGTGTGATTTTGTGCTGGTCTATCTGCAGGTTCACAGCCTGCCGGATTTCGCCTTTTCCCAGATGTTCACAGTCTACTATGAGTGGCTCGGCGTCTTTGCCGTTATCGGCATGGCGCTGTACAACGGCCAGCGCGGCAGCGGCCACAAGCAGCTGTTCTACTGGTTCTACCCGGCACACATTTATCTTCTCTACGGGGCATCCTGCCTTGTCTACACGCTTACGCGGTAAGGAGAGCTTATGGCACACATTCTGGCAGTTGACGATGACCACGACCTCTGCGCACTGCTGAAAACCGCGCTGGAGCGCGACGGCCATACGGTGGAGACCCGCACCTCCGGCACACAGCTGACCGATACGCTCTGCCGCTGGGCGGACTGCATCCTGCTGGATGTGATGATGCCCGGCGAGGACGGCTTTGCCGTCTGCCGCCGCATTCGCGCCGAGACGGACGCGCCGATTCTGTTCCTGACGGCCCGCACCGATGAGCCGTCGGTGCTGACCGGTCTCGGTCTTGGTGCGGACGATTACCTGACCAAGCCGTTCCGCGTGGCCGAGCTGCGTGCCCGGGTTGCCGCCCACCTGCGGCGGCAGAACCGCACACCATCCCATAAGATCACCCGCGGCGGGGTGGCGCTGGACCTTTCCGCCAAGGAAGCCAGCGTTGGCGGCACGCCTTTGCACCTGACAAAATCCGAGTACGCCATCTGTGAGCTGCTGGCCCTCCATGCAGGGCAGACCTTTTCCAAAGAACAGATTTACGAAGCTGTGTTCGGTTATGACGGTACAGCGGATGACACCGCCATCACCCAGCACATTAAAAACATCCGCGCCAAGCTGCGCGCGGCCGGGGCAGGGGAGGTGCTGCAAACGATATGGGGCGTTGGCTACCAATGGAAAAACGAAAGCTGACCAGTCTGCGCACCGTGCTGCTGCGGTATCTTCTTCTGTGCGGCGGCGGGTGCGCGTTGATTCTTGTACTCTGGTGGGTCATTTTTATGCAGCTGATAAACATCGGTTTTCTGCTGCCTGCCGTGGCGTCCGCCCAGGCCTGTTCCGAGGCCCGGGAGACCGTGGCCGCCGTGACCACAGAAACATTTGATTCCAACCAAATCAGTGACCTGTGCCGCTGGGCTGTGGTGCAGGATGGCACGGTGCTGCAGACCAACATGACCGCCCGTCAGCTGAAAATCGCCCTCAACGCCTTCCATGGCGGCAGCGGCAATCTGGGGTATACGCAGTACCAGTACGATGTCAAAATGGCTGACGGAAGCTTTTGCCTTTTGCAGTACGACTATGCTACGCCCTACGCCGACCCGGCCCTGCGGGACACGCTGCCGGATTTCCAGACCTGCTATTTTGTGCTGCTGGCGGCGCTCATCCTCGTTTGGCTGGGCTGGCAGACCCACTGCACCGTGCGGGTCTTTGCCGCTGAGACCGCCTGTCTGCACCGCGCGGTGGATGCCATCGCTGCGCAGCAGCCCGAGCGCATTGACGCAGACGGCGCACATCTGCGAGAGTTTTCCGCTACGCTGCATGCGATGCAGACGATGGGCCGAGAACTGACCGACAGCCTGCAAAGCCAATGGCGGATGGAGCAGCAGCGCGCCGAGCAGATCGCCGCGCTGACGCATGACTTGAAAACGCCGCTGTCCATCATTCAGGGCAACGCAGACCTGCTGGCCGAGGATGCTCTGTCCGCCGACCAGCAGACACAGGTCGAAGCCATCCTGCGCGGAACGGACCGTGCCCAGCAATATCTGGCAGCCCTGCGCACCGCCTGTGCACCGCCCGCCACAGGGGAAACCTTTTCCAGTCACACCCTTGTCAGTGAATTGGCGGAAACAGCCCGCGCCCTCTGCGCACCTGCCGGGGTGCAGCTTATACTGAACGAGCAGTGGCAGGGGACACTGTGCGCGGCGCAGTGCGACCTGCTCCGGGCTGCCGAAAACCTGCTGGACAACGCCGTGCGCTATACGCCCCGCGGCGGCACTGTCACACTGTTGGTTACAAAAGAGAAACAGGATTTCATCCTGCGTGTGACCGATACCGGCCCCGGCTTTACGCCGGAAGCTCTTGCCAAGGCGGGGGAAATGCTCTACACCGACGCCGCCCGCAGTGACGCCGCCCACCAGGGGTTGGGGCTGTATTTTGCACGAAAAGTCGCGCAATCCCACGGCGGTGTGTTGGTTTTATCCAACCTTCCCGCTGCGCACGGTGCCTGTGCCGAGCTGCGCCTGCCGATTTGCGAATAGTGCTTGACGTTGGTTTTGCTCTGTGCTAGAATCAGGAAAAATCTGTATGCAAACGGAAGGAGCGTACTCGACATGGAAGACCAAAAATCCTGGCAGTTGGAACAGCCGCAAGGCACACCACTTTATACGGTGGATGCCCATAGCACCCAAGGAATGTACGTAAAGCGGATGCTTCTCATCAATCGTCGGAACCTGTGGCAGCTTGCCGCAGCCGTCGCCTTGCTGCTTTTGTATGCCAATTCTCTTTCGGTTTTGGGCTTTGTATTGGGGATTCTTTCGATTCCCTTTGTCTTTACCATGACACGTGCGGTTGCGGTTTTTGCGTACAAAACCACCCAAAGCGCTCGGGGTAAGCTCATTCACTACACGTTTTACGAGGATTGCTTCACGGTACAAAGCTCGTATTCCCAAAGCACGATCTGGTATGACGACCTTTACCGGGTCATTGTGCGGAAAGATTCTGTCTGCCTGATGGTCTCCAGCCTCGCTGGCTTTGCTTTGTGCGAGAACGAGTGCCCCGAAAACGTGCTGGATTTTCTGCGGGAGCGCTGTGCCGAGAAGCGAAAGCCGAAGGTGAAAGAAACGCTCTTTACCGTTTTGTTTGCCCTTTTTTGTGTCCTGTTCCTAGGCTATGCCTGCATGGCCGTACTGGCCCGCCGCAGCATCCCCGCAGAAACTGCGCCCGCGCCCACGCCGCTCCCGGCAGTGACGGCTGCCCCCACGGAGGAGCCTGCGCCCACCGCTGCCCCTACCGCCGAACCCGACACAGAGGAAACCATTTCCAAAGACCCCATCAGCACCGGCTATGACGTGATCTACGAAACCTATCTGAAGGAAACCTCCACCACCTACGAGTTCAAGCTGACCGCAAAAGGGGAGGACTACATCATCCTGAACGATACCGACGACGCCGTAGAATTTTTGCAGTACGACCGGGACTCCGCAAACGGCAGCTGTGCCTTGTATGTGTATGAGCGCTGCCCCAAGGACGCAAACGGCGGCTGGTCCCGGCAGGAATCGCAGATTTTGAACATTTACGCCTATCACTACTGGGATGGTGCCACCGCTGCCAGCGGCAAAACCGGCTGGGGCGACGCACCCACCAAGGAGTACAGCGAATTAACAGGGGAGTGAGCCGGACACAAATGTGAACAAATTGAAAAATGACAAAAGATTTACAATTTGCTATTGACATTCGGTGACAAAACAGTTACAATTTAGTTGCAAGCTAAATGAACCCCAAGTCAAATAGCTTTATCACATTTTCATGTGTTCTTCTCCTCCTTTCTTGTAAATCCCCGCCCATCCCTCAGGGCGGGGATTTATTTTTTGTAACCCGGCACCGCGGGCATTTTTCTTTACAATCCCCGGAAATCGTGCTAAAATAAAAGTCGTATGTCCTTACCGTTCTGTACCTGTACAGACTACTTATATATAAAGGCAATACCGCATAATTCTAAGTGCCGATACGGCGAGCGAGGTGCGGCAGATG
>ENA-ORRO01001693-ORRO01001693.1-human-gut-metagenome-genome-assembly--contig:-NODE-1693-length-14913-cov-13.454772_pt1 | contig 14913 bp, 9 predicted proteins | sample MGYA00242176_ERZ509136 | MGnify/ENA primary metagenome ERZ509136 (study PRJEB26280, sample SAMEA2338644) | human gut metagenome | biome: human gut; feature: human-associated habitat; material: faeces...
TGCACAGTATTCAGCAGGCGATATCACTATTCAGCCTAAGATTGGTTTGAACGTATCTTCCGTTACTGAAGACGAAGCTGGTTACAAAGCAGGCTTTGTTGGTGGTGTAGAGGGAGAATATCACGTTTCACCCATGGTAGGAATCAGCGCCGGTCTCCTCTATTCTATGCAAGGAGCCTCAGTTAAGGACGCAGAAGGTGACCCAAAATTGGAGATGAACTATGTGAATATCCCTATTTTGGTAAATGCCTATGTTGCACAAGGCCTGGCACTGAAAGCTGGTATTCAGCCTGCATTCAATGTAAGCAATAAAGTAAAAGTTGACGGCATCAGTATCGACTACGACAAATACGCACCAGAAGGAGCAGAGATAAAAACTTTTGATTTCTCTATTCCTGTAGGAATTTCTTACGAGTACATGAACGTTTGCCTCGATGCTCGTTACAATATCGGTGTATCAAAAATTGCGGATGGTGATGCAGGTCGCAATTCTGTATTCCAGATCACTTTGGGTTACAAGTTCAAGCTCTAAGCTTTAGCGATGACCCATGACAGGCATTTCTCAGTAGAGCCTGTCGCTTATTCATAGAGATGCCCCCACAGACTCTTCCCCACATCAAGGAAAGTCTGCGGGGGCTCTGTTTTTATAGCTCATTAAGAGGACATTAGTAAACTTTAGCAATGAAGTCTTGGCTGTATCAACAGAAAGTAGTATTTTTGCAGAGCAAAAAACAACAACAAAACAAAAAAAGGAAATGAATATATTAGTGACAGGAGCCAACGGACAGCTCGGCAACGAGATGAGAATCGTGAGCAAGAACACCACAGACCACTATCTCTTCACCGACGTGAACCAGGTGGAAGGCGTGGAAACCACTTATCTCGACATTACAGACATGGACGCCATACGCAAGATGGTGAGCGAGAACCACATAGACGCCATCATCAACTGTGCGGCATGGACCAATGTGGATGCCTGTGAAAACGACGAGAAGTTGGCAGCACTTGCAGAGAAACTGAATGCCGACGCTCCAGAGAACCTTGCCTTGGCAATGAAGGAGACAGGCGGACTGCTCGTGCAGATTTCCACCGACTACGTCTTTGGCAAGGAACCATACAATGTACCTTGCGGACCCCAGCAGAAGGGAACTCCTACAGGCGTATATGGTACAACCAAGCTCCATGGCGAACAGAAAATCATGGCAAGCGGTTGCCAGTATGTCATCATCCGCACCGCATGGCTCTACTCTGAGTTTGGCAAAAACTTCTGCAAGACAATGCTCAACCTCACTGCCACAAAGCCACAGTTGAAGGTAGTGTTCGACCAGTGCGGAACTCCTACCTATGCTCTCGACCTGGCCAACGCCATCCTCACTGTCATAGACAAGATAAAGTCGGCCGACGACAAGAGCAAATACACCGGCATCTATCATTTCTCTAACGAGGGAGTGTGCTCCTGGTACGACTTCACACAGATGATAGCCCGTATAGCCGGACACACACAGTGCGACATACAGCCCTGCTACAGCTCGGAATATCCTTCGCCAGTGGCCCGTCCTGCCTACTCCGTGCTCGACAAGCGAACCATCAAGGAAACCTTCGGCGTGAAAGTGCCCTACTGGATTGACTCGTTACAGCAGTGCATTGCAAACCTCCTTAAGTAACATTTTAAATAATAAATATAATGAAGCGAACCATCATCATCACAGGCGGCGCCGGATTTATCGGCTCACACGTTGTCCGTCTGTTCGTGAACAAATATCCCGAGTATCACATCATCAACCTCGACAAGCTGACTTATGCAGGCAATCTGGCCAATCTCAAGGACATCGAGGACAAGCCTAACTACACCTTTGTGAAGGGCGACATCTGCGACTTCGAGCTGATGCTCAAGTTGATGAACGACTATCAGGTAGACGGCATTATCCATCTGGCTGCAGAAAGCCACGTAGACCGCTCTATCAAAGATCCATTCACCTTTGCACAGACCAACGTGATGGGAACACTCTCGCTCCTGCAGGCAGCAAAGACCTACTGGGAGAGTCTGCCCGAAGGCTATGAGGGCAAGCGCTTCTACCACATTTCTACCGACGAGGTGTATGGCGCCTTGCAGATGACACATCCCGAAGGCGTGGCAGCACCATTCTCCACCAAAGCATCAAGTGGCAAGAACCACGAGGCTTATGGCGAGGAGTTCTTCGTAGAAACCACCAAGTACAATCCCCATTCTCCCTACTCGGCTTCCAAGGCCAGCAGCGACCACTTTGTACGTGCTTTCCACGATACTTACGGCATGCCTACCATCGTGACCAACTGCTCCAACAACTATGGTCCTTACCAGTTCCCAGAAAAGCTCATCCCTCTCTTCATCAACAACATACGCCATCGCAAGCCTCTGCCCGTCTATGGCAAGGGTGAGAACGTGCGCGACTGGCTCTACGTGGTAGACCATGCCCGTGCCATCGATGTCATCTTCCACGAAGGAAAGGTGGCTGAGACCTATAATATCGGAGGTTTCAACGAGTGGAAAAACATTGACATCATCAAGGTGGTTATCAAGACCGTAGACCGTCTTCTCGGTCGCAAGGAGGGCGAAGACCTCGACCTCATCACTTACGTCACCGACCGCAAGGGCCACGACATGCGTTACGCCATCGATTCACGCAAGTTGCAGCGCGAATTGGGTTGGGAACCAAGTCTGCAGTTCGAAGAGGGCATCGAGAAAACCGTGAAATGGTATCTCGACAACCAGGAATGGATGGACAATGTAACCTCTGGCGACTATCAGAAATATTACGAGAACATGTACGGCAACAAATAAATTTGTCAAGCCAAGGCGTGAAAAATTTTGATTTTTTACGCATTAAGACATGAGCTTGAGCATTACGCATAAAAAAATTGAGCTATGAACATTGAATCATTATGAGAAAACAAATAACTCTCATCATGCTCAATATTCAAAGCTCAAAACTTATTGTGCTTTATAACGCTTGGGCTTTATCCTTCACGGAAGAAGTCGAAAGCCTCTTTGATTTCGTCGATGGTGGCACTTTGGTTGATGCGAATATCACCGATTCCACCCAACAAGGTAAAGTTGATGATGCCATCCTGATTTTTCTTGTCATGGCGCATCAGTTCTATCAGTTCGTCGTAGTCATCGCAGGTGATAGGAAGCGAGCCATAGTACTCCTTGATGAAGTTCACCGTCTGTCGCATCTTCTCCGTTGGGAATCCCGTCTTCATCACACTCAGATAGAGTTCCGGAATCAGACCGAACGCCACAGCATAGCCGTGCAGAACAGGCTTGCGTTTCAGTGCCCAGCTTTCAAAGGCATGACCGAAAGTATGTCCCAAGTTGAGCGCCTTGCGGATGCCGTGCTCATGAGGATCCTGCTCTACGATGCGCTCCTTTACCGCCACGCTATCGCCCACCATGCGTTGCAACTGCTGCAAGTCGGGATGAGCCAAATCGAAGCCAACCAACTCCGCCCACATCTTTTCGTCCGAAATCAAACCATGCTTCAGCATCTCGGCATAGCCCGAACAGATGTTCTCGGCATCGAGCGTGCGCAGGAACTCAGTATCGAGAATGACAAATTTGGAGTCGCAGAACACGCCTATCTCGTTCTTCAGTCCACCGAAGTTGATGCCCGTCTTTCCTCCCACCGAAGCATCCACCATCGAGAGGAGCGTAGTAGGGATATTGATGAAGTTGATGCCACGCTTGAAAGTTGCTGCGGCAAAGCCACCCAAGTCGGTAACCATTCCACCACCCAGGTTTATCATGCACGAATGGCGCGATGCACCGCCCTCGCCCAACGACTTCCATACGTGTACCATCGTGTCGAGGTCTTTGTGCGTATCGGTGGCACCAATGGTAATGACCTTCGCATCCTTGAGCGAGAAATAATTTTTCACAACAGGCCAGCACTTGACAGCTGTGGTTTCGTCGGTAAGCACAAAAATCTTGTCGTGCTCGCACTCTGCCAAGGCTTCGGCTATCTCACTTTCGAGATTGGTAGAAATGATGACTCTCTGACTCATAAATTTATCAATATATTATAAATAATGTAATTCTTACGTGCAAAGGTACGTATTTTTCTGCATTTTGATGCAAAAGAACACACTTTTAGCATTCTTTTCACACATTTTAGACTAAACCTTATCACAAAGGATGCGTCTAAACTATCAAGCGAATAAAAAAAAACTATAAAATAAAGAAATGAGAAAATCAGTACTCACCCTACTCCTGCTATTCATCGCCATGATGATGCAGGCACAGCAACACCTCATCACGGGTGCCATTATCGACAAGGGAACCAACGACCCTGTCGAGGCATCGACCGTACAACTACTACGCGCGGACAGCACCTATATCTCAGGCGCCATCAGCGACGAGAATGGACTCTTCAGCCTTCAGGCTCCCGAAGACGGAAGTTATCTGCTCAAGATAACCAGCGTAGGATACAAGCCCACCGTGAGGCGCATCATGATGACCCAGGGCAAAGACCTCGCCATGGGCAAGATAAACATCAACGCAGAGGCCATCATGCTCAAGGCCGCCACCGTCACGGCCATGGCCAAGAAAGTGGTGCTCAAGGAAGACACCTTCGTGTACAACTCTGCGGCTTATCGCACACCCGAAGGCTCCACCATCGAAGAGCTCGTGAAGCGCCTGCCTGGTGCTGAGGTGAGCGACGACGGAAGCATCAAAATCAACGGAAAGGAAGTGAAGAAGATCCTCGTAGACGGCAAGGAGTTCATGACCGGCGACACCAAGACGGCCCTGAAGAACCTGCCCACCAGCATCATCGACAAGATCAAGGCCTACGACGAGAAGAGCGACCTGGCTAAGGTGACGGGCATCGACGACGGAGAAGAGGAAACCGTGCTCGATTTCGGCATCAAGAGAGGCATGAACAAGGGACTCATCGCCAATATGGACCTCAGCATAGGCACCAAGCAACGATACAGCGAAAGAGGCATGGCGGCTTATTTCAACGACCGCAACCGACTCATGATGTTCGCATCAGCCAACAACACCAACGACATGGGATTCCCCGGAGGTGGAGGCCCTGGCGGATGGGGACCCAACAAGCAGGGACTCAACGCCTCGAAGATGCTGGGTCTGAACTACAACTACGAGAACAAGGATAAGCTCAAGATGGACGCCTCGCTGAGATGGAACCACAGCGATGGAGACATCAGCAGCACGGTGGCTTCCGAGAACTTCGTGAGCCAGAACTCGTCTTTCTCGAACAGCCGTGCCAAGAACTTCTCGCGCAGCAACAGCTGGGACGGACGTTTCCGCCTGGAATGGACCCCCGACACGATGACCAATATCATGTTCCGTCCATCGTTCACCATCAAGAGCAGCGATGCACTGGCACGAAGCTTGTCTGCACAGTTTAATGCCGATCCTTACCAGATCACCAACGACCCGCTCGAGGACGCAGCACGTGCCGAGCTGGGACTTGAGGACGTAAGCCTAAGCAAGAGTCTGTTGCAGCAGGCTGGAGCTCTCGTCAACCTGCAGTCATCAAGCAGCATCAGCTATAGCGAGTCTGAAAATCTGAGAGGCATGTTGCAGTACAATCGCCGACTCAGTGCGATGGGACGCAACATCACCGTGCGCACCGATGCCAGCTACGGCAAGACCGATGCCAACAGCCTCTCACTCACCAATGCCTACATGTACCTTGTAGATGTGGCCAACGGCAACGAGACCGACCACTACAACACTTATCGTTACAACGTGACGCCTACCCGCAACTACAGCTACTCTCTGCAGGCCACCTACAGCGAGCCACTCTGGCGTGCCACCTTCCTGCAACTGAGCTATAAGTTCACCTACAAATACTCGAAGACCGACCGTTCCACCTACAACTTCTCCGACTTCAGCGATGAGGAGGCAAACCAGTGGGCTTCCATCACTCCCGAGTATCGTGGATGGGGCAACTACTTAGGCACTCTGCGCTCGCCTCTCGACGAGTATTTCGACAGCGACCAGAGCCGATTCTCCGAGTACAAGAACTACATTCACGAGATGCAGCTCATGATGCGATTCGTCCGACCAAAGTACAACCTCAGCTTCGGAGCCATGCTCCAGCCACAGAGGTCGAACTTCATCTACGACTATATGGGGCAGCACATCGAAACGACACGCAACGTCACCAACTTCTCACCAACCCTCGACTTCCGTTATCGTTTCAGCAAGGTGAGCAACCTGCGCGTCAACTATCGCGGAACCACCTCGCAACCCTCCATGACCGACCTGCTCGACATCACCGACGACAGCAATCCACTCAACATCAAGAAGGGAAATCCGGGACTGAAGCCATCGTTCACCCACAACTTCCGACTCTTCTACAACAACTATATAGAGAAGCACCAGCGAGCCCTGATGACCTTCGTCAACTTCTCGATGACACGCAACAGCATCAGCGACATGGTGACCTACGACGACAAGACCGGTGGACGAACCACACAGCCCGAAAACATCAACGGCAACTGGAACGCACGAGGCGCCTTCATGTTCAATACAGCCATCGACAGCGCTGGCGTATGGAACATCAACACATTCACCACTCTCGCCTATACCAATGCCGTGGGCTATCTGAGCCTCGACGGGAAGACCTCGCAGAAGAACACCACCAAGCAGACACAGGTGGGCGAGCGAATCGCCATGGGCTATCGCAACAACTGGCTTGAGGTCAACCTCAACGGAACACTCAACTACAACCATGCCCGCAACAAGCTTCAGGCATCGAGCAACATGAACACCTGGCAGTTCTCTTACGGACCGAGCATCACAGCCACCATGCCTTGGGGCATGAGCCTGAGCACAGACCTGAGCCAGAGCAGCCGACGAGGATACAGCGACAAGTCGATGAACACCAACGAACTGGTTTGGAACGCCCAACTCTCGCAAGGCTTCCTCAAGGGCAAACCCCTCACCGTGATGATCCAGTTCTACGACCTGCTGCACCAGCAGAGCACCTTGAGCCGTGCCCTTACTGCCATGGCCCGTACCGATACCGAGTACAACAGCATCAACTCTTATGCCATGCTCCACGTCATTTACCGACTGAATATCATCGGAGGCAAGCAGGCACGCGAGACGATGAGGTATGGCGGACGCCCCGACTTCGGCGGACGCCCCTTCAATGGCGGACGACCTTCCATGGGACCACCTCCAGGAGGCGGACATCGCCGCTTCTGAGTTTAGAGAAGTTGAAACCCATATACATGATGCCCAGAACCATTCGTCATCGTTGGTTCTGGGCATATTTTTGTCTCATTGGCTCTAACATCTCAACACCTTTCCACATCCGTCAGTTTTAATTTTTATAAAATAATCTTTAAATAACTATAATTATACAGTAAGAAAACTATAACGATACAAATATTTTCCTAACTTTGCAACCACTTTTTATTGTAACAGAAATGAAACATCGTATTTTAAGCATGACAATGTCACTTTGCCTCACCTGCACGATGGGAGCGCAAAGTGCCGAAAAGATTGTACCCATCAAGTATGGAAACATGGATAATTGGGTTATCAGAAACATCAAGGAATCAGGTATCATAGGCGGAAACAAGAAGGTGGTTTATGCCGTAGGTCCGTCGATGACCATCAATGGCAATACCCCCTACACCAACAAGGGCGGCTCGCCCTGGGGAACCTCCAATGTGCTTGCCCACGTGTCAGGCATCTATAAGACCAACAACTCGGTATATCGCGACAAGCACGAGAACGGCCATTGTGCCAAGCTCGTCACCCATATCGAGAAGGTGAAGGTATTGGGACTCATCAATATCAAGGTGCTTGCAGCAGGCTCGCTCTTCCTGGGCGACGTGCGCGAACCCATCACCGGAACCAAGGACGGTCCTAAGGCCATTAACTGGGGTATTCCTTTCACCCATCGTCCCAAGGCGGTGCGTTTCGACTATAAGACACTGTTGCCCAACTCAGCCACCCGCATCAAGCAGAACGGCTTCAGCAGTGCATCGAAAGTGGCAGGACGCGACTATGCTGTCGCCATCCTCTATCTGCAGAAGCGTCACGAGGATGCCCACGGCAACATCACGGCCAAGCGTGTGGGCACCATGGTGGTGAAGTACAGCAAGAGCACCAATGGATGGGTGAACGACGCCACCTACACCATCCACTATGGCGACATCCGACACATGGCAGGCTATGACGCCTCGCTCATGGGACTTCGTAATTGTGACTATGCTCGTAATAGCAAAGGCAAGAGCGTCATCATCAAGGAGACGGGATGGGCTTCGGCCAACGAGACCCCTACCCACCTCATCCTGCAGTTCTCTTCCAGTCATGGCGGAGCCTATATCGGAACGCCCGGCAACACGCTCTGGATAGACAACGTGGCACTCGTATACTAACTGTTTATCACATATTAACACCCCTACACATTATTATATACATAACACATGAAGCAGCTTCTACTCTCATGCCTTACATGCCTACTCTTGCCTACTCTTGGTATGGCAGGGGAGGCTGACTCTACCTTCACGCCACATACCGGGATGGAAAAAGAGGAGGTAAAAATAGGAAAAAAGGTGGACGAAAATGTGGAAGTGAAGGTGGAAGCGAAGGCGGACGAAAAGGCGGAAGTGAAGGAGACGGAAGCGAAGGCGGACGAGAAGAAGAAATCGCTCATCACCCGTTTTCTCGACTACTTCAACGATGCCAACAAGAAGAACGACAAGCGGTTCGACTTCAGTATTATCGGAGGCCCACACTATGCCACCGACACCAAGTTGGGCTTAGGCTTAGTGGCAGCAGGCATCTATCGCTCCGACCCAGCCGACACGCTCCTCCTCCCCTCCAATGTGTCGCTCTTTGGCGATGTCAGCACGGTGGGCTTCTATCTGCTCGGTGTGCGCGGAACCCACATCTTCCCCCACGACCGTTACCGTGCCGTCTACACGCTCTACTTCTATTCCTTCCCCTGCAAGTTCTGGGGAATGGGATACGACATGGGCGACAACGACGATAACGAGAGCGACATGAAGCGATGGCAGGTGCACGTGAAGGGAAGCTTCCTGTGGAACCTTGGCAGCAACCTCTTCCTCGGTCCTTCCGTGGCCTACGACTACATCATCGGCAAGGACATCGAGCGCCCCGAGCTCTTGGCGGGAATGGACCGACATACCGACAACTATGGCGTGGGATTCACCTTCATGTTCGACAACCGTGACAACCTCACCTATCCCCACCGGGGTTATTACGTGAACCTCACCCAGATGTTCCGTCCGCGCTTCATGGGCAACGACTATGCCTTCAGCACCACCGAGCTGCAGCTCAACGCCTACCAGCAACCCTGGCGAGGAGCCGTACTGGCCGAGGACCTTCGTTCCACACTCAACTTTGGCAATCCCTCATGGGGCATGATGGCACAGACAGGAGGCAGCAATGCCCTGCGCGGATATTACGAGGGAAGATACCGCGACAAACACATGATAGAAGCCACTGCCGAACTTCGCCAGCACGTGTGGAAACGCAACTCGCTCACGGCCTGGATAGGCGCAGGAACCGTCTTCCCCAAGTTCAGCCAGATGAGAAGCCGTCACATCCTGCCCAACTATGGTGTGGGCTATCGATGGGAATTCAAGAAGAACGTCAACGTGCGTCTCGACTATGGTTTCGGCAAGGGCGGACAGAGAGGATTCCTCTTCAATATCAACGAAGCATTCTGAAAGAATATTTCTGGAGTTAAGGAGTTAAGGAGTTAAGGAGTTAAGGAGTTAAGACAACAGTCTTATTGCTTGAATTCAAACCCACAAAGGCATTTGTCTTAACTCCTCAGCGACCGAAGGGAGCGATAACTCCTTAACTCCTGAAAATAACTCCTGAAACTTACACTAATTCAAACAACACACAACATGAAATCATTCAACAAAATCATATACTGGTATGCCGTCATCGCGCTTACCGTGCCCAATGTGGCCCTTTGTTTCACCGAGCACCTCAGCGCATGGGCAGCCCTTGCCAACATCGTGCTGCCCTTTGGTGTCTACATGGCTCTGATGAGCATCTCTCGCAAGCCGGGCAAGATGGTGTGGTGGCTCTTCCCCATCATCTTCTTTGCGGCTTTCCAGATCGTGTTGCTCTATCTCTTCGGCAAGGGCGTCATAGCCGTGGATATGTTCCTCAACCTCGTAACCACCAATCCTGGCGAGGCCATGGAGTTGCTCGACAACCTCATTCCTGGCGTGGCGAGTGTCTTCATCCTCTATCTGCCCCTGCTCATCCTGGGCGTGGTGTCCATACGGAGCAAGAAGGCACCCGTGCTGTCCTCTTCCCTCAGAAAGCGATATGCCCTGTGGGCTTCAGCCTTGGCCATCGTGGGATGCATCCTTGTTGCCACGGCCTGTCTCTCCCGTCCCTCCGACAACTCACAGCTCGACGACCATCACGCCCCACAATATAGCGTGGTCAACGACCTCTACCCCGTCAACGTGTTCTATAACCTCTACCTTGCCGTGAAGCGCAACAACGCCTCCATCCACTACAAGGAGGCATCTGCCCGTTTCCGCTTCGATGCCAGGCCGTCCCATCCCGAGGACTCCTGCGAGGTCTACGTCATGGTGATAGGCGAGACGGCACGAGCCATGAACTTCAGTCTCTATGGTTATCAGCGCGACACCAATCCACGGCTCAGCAAGACCCCGGGACTGGTGACGTTCAGCGATGTCACCACCCAGTCGAACACCACCCACAAGAGTGTGCCCATGCTCCTCTCGCTGGCTTCGGCCTCCGACTTCGAGCGTCTCTTCCACGAGAAAGGCATCCTGCAGGCCTTCCGTGAGGCAGGCTTCCACACCGTGTTTCTGAGCAATCAGCGCCCCAACCACTCGTTCATCGACTTCCTGGGCGAACAGGCCGACCAGTGGCTCTTCCTCAAGACGGGCGATGCCAACCCGGCTGGACGTGAGCTGGCCGAAGCCCCGGGCAAGGACGGCAACTACTATGACGCCGACCTGCTGCCCATCCTCGACAAGATACTGGCCCGGAAACGCAAGAAGGAGTTCATCGTGCTCCACACCTATGGCTCTCACTTCAACTACATGGACCGCTATCCCCGACAGATGGCGCATTTCCAGCCCGACACGCATTGCGAGGCCAAAAAGGAGAACCGTCCCGACCTCATCAACGCCTACGACAACACCATCCGCTACACCGACCTTGTGCTCAGTGGGGTGATAGAGCGCCTGAGAGCACACGGAGGCATGAGCGCCATGCTCTATACGAGCGACCATGGCGAGAACATCTTCGACGACAGTCACAAGCTCTTCCTTCATGCTTCGCCCCGAGCTTCGGAGTACGAGCTTCATGTGCCCTTCCTGGTATGGACATCGCAGAGCTTCCAGCATCAGGAGCCAGCCGTGGCACAGGCTCTCTCCGCCAACCGCCACAAGCAGGCACAGAGCAGCCGTTCCGCCTTCCACACCATGCTCAATATCGGGGGCATCAGTACGCGCTTCCGCCAAGAGAACGAGTCGTTGGCGAGCCCTGCCTATCGTCCCGCCCCTCTGCTCTACCTCAACGACCACAACGAGGCTATCCCACAGGCTGAATGTGGATTTTAGCATATAAAGGAGTTGTTTTTAAGGAGTTATTTTTAAGGAGTTAAAGGAGTTAAGGAGTTAAAGGAGTTAAGACAAATGCTTTAGTGGACTTAAAATTAAACATTCCTTAGAGGCTGTTGTCTTAACTCCTTTAACTCCTTTAACTCCTTTAACTCCTTTAACTCCTTAAAAATAACTCCTCAAAAAACTTTCTCTTTTCTTTCTCTATATCAGTTTTTTGCTGTAATTTTGCACCCGAATAAGTCAATAACTCACTTTCGCAAATGGGGAAGTTAAAGAAGTTAGAGAAGTTAAAGCCATATGCTTTACAGCTAAATATTCAACCAAAAAGGCTGTTGGCTATAACTTCTAACGACCGAAGGGAGTGATAACTTCTTTAACTTCTATAATTTCTGAACTTGCCAAAGTTCAGTCAATAACAGTAGAAAACAATGGACTCAACACGCAAAATCGAAAAAGTAAGTTTGCGCAACCTCCACATGGAGGATTACGACCAACTGGCGAAATCGTTCAAGCGCATTTATGCCGACTCGGACGTTTTCTGGACACGTTCTCAAATCAAAAAGCTCATTACCATCTTTCCCGAAGGTCAGGTAGTCATCATCGTCGACGACAAGATCGTGGGCTGCGCCCTCTCTATCATCGTCAACTACAACATGGTGAAGGGCGACCACACCTATGCTCAGGTGACAGGCAATGAAACCTTCAACACCCACGATGCCAACGGCAACATCCTCTATGGCATCGAGGTCTTCATCCACCCCGACTATCGTGGCCTCCGACTGGCCCGACGCATGTACGAATACCGCAAGGAGCTGTGCGAGAAGCTCAACCTCAAGGCCATCATGTTTGGCGGACGCATACCCAACTATCACAAGTATGCCGACCAGATGCGCCCCAAGGAGTACATCGAGAAGGTGCGCAGCCGTGAGATCTACGACCCCGTGCTCACCTTCCAGCTGTCCAACGACTTCCACGTGCGCCGTGTGATACGCAACTATCTGCCCAGCGACGAGGAGAGCGAACACTGCGCCACCCTGCTGCAGTGGGACAACATCTACTATCAGCCACCTACGGACTCCTATGTAGACCGCAAGCCCACCGTGCGCATCGGTCTCGTGCAGTGGCAGATGCGCCCTTATGCCTCCGTCGACGATCTCTTCGAGCAGGTGGAGTTCTTCGTCGACTCGGTGAGCGACTATAAGAGCGACTTCATCCTCTTCCCCGAATACTTCAATGCCCCTCTGATGGCTAAGTTCAACAATATGGGCGAGGCACAGAGCATCCGACAGATGGCACAGTACACCGAGCAGATACGCGACCGGTTCCGTGAGCTTGCCATCAGCTACAACATCAACATCATCACGGGCAGTATGCCTTACGTCAAGGACGACGGAGCCCTCTACAACGTGGGCTTCCTGTGCCGACGCGACGGAAGTGTAGACATGTACGAGAAGATTCATGTCACCCCCGACGAGCAGAAGTGCTGGGGTCTTACAGGTGGAAGCCGCATCCAGACCTTCGACACCGACTGTGGCAAGATAGGCATCGTGATCTGTTACGACGTGGAGTTCCCCGAGCTCTCACGCCTCATGGCTCAAGACGGCATGCAGATACTCTTCGTGCCCTTCATGACCGATACCCAGAACGCTTACTCCCGTGTGCGTGTATGCGCCCAAGCCCGCGCCATCGAGAACGAGTGCTATGTGGCCATTGCGGGCAGTGTGGGCAACCTGCCCCGTGTGCACAACATGGACATACAGTATGCTCAGAGTGCCGTGTTCACGCCTTGCGACTTCGCCTTCCCCAACGACGGCAAGCGATCGGAGGCTACGCCCAACACCGAGATGATTCTCGTATCCGACGTTGACCTCAACCTGCTCAACGAGCTCCACACCTATGGTGCCGTGCGCAACCTGCGCGACCGCCGCAAGGACCTCTATGAGCTGAAGAAAAAGTAAAGATCTAAAGGAGTTTTTCTCAGGAGTTAAGGAGTTAAGGAGTTATCGCTCCCTGCGGTCGCTGAGGAGTTAAGACAAATGCCTTTGTGGGGTTGAATTCAAGCAATAAGACTGTTGTCTTAACTCCTTTAACTCCTTAACTCCCTTTACTCCAGAAAATTCTCCTTCAAAAAAATAAAAGATGTACAAGATTGACATATCGGAGCGCACGCTCCACTTCAAACAGCCTGCCGGAACCTCACGGGGTGTCTACACCACCCGGCACAGTTATTACCTCACCCTCACCTCGGCAGAACATCCGGGCATCAGGGGCGTGGGCGAATGTGCCACCCTGCCCGACCTGAGCTGTGACGCCAAGCCCGAATACGAGCTCACGCTCCGACAGGTGTGCCAGATGGTGGAACAGATGGGGCGTATACCCTACGACATGATACGTGCCTACCCCAGCATCACCTTCGGACTGGAGACCGCCTTCGCCGACTTCTTCCGTCAGTGCCCCGCTATCGATGTGCCGGCATGGGCGACGTACCTGGCAAGCCTCTACGACACGCCCTTCGCACGGGGCGAAGAGGGCATCACCATCAACGGACTGGTATGGATGGGCACCTACGACGAGATGCTCGCCCGACTGGAGGAGAAGCTGAAGAGCGGATTCCACTGCGTGAAACTGAAGATTGGCGCCATCGACTTCTTCAAGGAGCTCGACCTCATCAAGCGCATACGCCAGGTGTACAGCAAGGAGCAGATAGAGCTGCGCGTGGATGCCAACGGTGGCTTCACGCCCGAAAATGCCATGAGCCGACTGGAAGCCCTGGCACAGTACGACATCCACTCCATAGAGCAGCCCATACGCCAGCACCAGTGGCCCAAGATGGCTGCCCTGTGCCGTGAGTCGCCCCTGCCCATCGCCCTCGACGAGGAGCTCATCGGCGTGAACGTGCGATCGATGAAGCAGGCATTGCTCGACACCATACACCCTCAGTACATCGTACTGAAGCCCTCGCTCCACGGAGGCATCTACGGATGCCGCGAATGGATACAGATGGCAAGCGAACGGGGCATCGGAAGCTGGATTACATCGGCCTTGGAGAGCAACGTGGGGCTCAGTGCCATCGCCCATTTCTGCGCCAAGACTTATGGTCCCGGAGTCTCCATGCCTCAGGGCCTTGGCACCGGACAACTCTTCACCGACAACATTCCCATGCCCTTGCAGATCAAGGGAGAGAAGATCTTTGTTAATGGTTGATTTCTCAGGAGTTAAAGGAGTTAAGGAGTTAAAGGAGTTAAAGGAGTTAAAGGAGTTAAAGGAGTTAAGGAGTTAAGGAGTTAAGGAGTT
>ENA-ORRO01001694-ORRO01001694.1-human-gut-metagenome-genome-assembly--contig:-NODE-1694-length-14913-cov-3.232804_pt1 | contig 14913 bp, 13 predicted proteins | sample MGYA00242176_ERZ509136 | MGnify/ENA primary metagenome ERZ509136 (study PRJEB26280, sample SAMEA2338644) | human gut metagenome | biome: human gut; feature: human-associated habitat; material: faeces...
TGCAGTTGACGAACTTTCTGATTCGTCTTATAAACTCTTCATTGCTTACCTTCTCACTCTTCTTCTGCTCAGTCCACAAGGCGTATGTCAATTTGCCAACGGCAGGTTTCTTCATCTCGAAGTTTACTTGGTCGCTTCTGCATGCACTGATGGTGATCCATCGTTCCGCCAATGGCTTTGCCTTAGTATTAATGATATTCTCTTTGCCATTGTCACCCATAAAAAACGATTTAATCGCCTCAAAGGTTTCATATAAGCCGCGAGCATTTTGGCTGTCAACCACCAACGTATCTTCCACGCCTCGTACTATTTCATCATCTTCTCCACGAGTGCCATCACCACTATGGCAAGCGTCTATTACCACCAATAGCTTTCCTTTCGCTCCGATTTTATTACGGATAGCATTGAGATACACATTCAATTCATCATCCGTCAAGTGCTTCTCACCATGATAAGTTGCGCTTGCTTTTCGACAAGCATCATACGGAATCCAACATTCATCCAGTCCGTCTCTCTCGTCGTTATGCACATCCGTTATCTGTTGTCCATGTCCAGAGTAATGGATATATACCACATCTCCTTGCTTACAAGATGCCGCCATTTTCCGGAATGCCCCAATGATACCAGTCTTTGTTGCCTGCCGATTCACCAATGTCGTTACCGACTTGAATCCTGCGCTTTTCAGCATTGTCTGAACAAGCGGAACATCCTTGTCACCATTAATTTTGTTCCATGCCTTATCTTGCTGTTCTCCTAACCCTATGACCAAAGCTCTCTTTGTCTGTGCTGTGACAGACAAAGAGAGCAATAGGAGAAGGTATGTGATGATTCTTGTCCTCATTCGGTGTTTATAAGTATATATAGATCACTTTACAAAGTATCTTATATTACGTGGCAAAGAGACTATATATCATTATATGCATCTTTATCCATCTGTTTTTGTTTTATGCCTATTTATTAACTTTCCATGCCTTTCAAACTGAAATGTTTCAAACATTTTCCATTCCAGTCAAAGACTGATATGATGTTGTATCTTCCTCCACCCTTGTAATAAGTGTATGACTGCGTAATTGGCAGTTCTTCTTCTGAAGACATCCCAAGGACTCCTGCATTGCATGGCAACTGTATTGTTGGTAATCCGTCGGTGAGAGTTATTATATACGAATAGCAGTTCCTGTCGTCACAACCCTCAACCAAGATTTTATCCTCTTCCGCATTGATGTACACGTTACTTATCGTCGGAATAGATGTGAATGAAACCCTTTGCGCTTTATCTTCATAGCCAAGACATTCATAATCGCTACCAGGATTTGTTGTCAATAGTTTCAATAGCGTTTTGTCTTTCGGTTTGTATGTCCATAATGTCACGACATCCATTTCATTGTATGTGCTGTCTACGTTTGCAAATACAATAAGATTGTATGACTCTGCAGCAACTCGTGCCGTTGTGGGCAGATTAAGCGATTGTATAAGGGATGAAGAGGTCTTATCAACAGGAATATTTGCACGGACACATGCAAATGTTACCATTAACATCGCCAACAATGCAAAGAATATTTTTCTCATGTTATTCCTCCATTTCATAATTCGTATATTCAGGCAACCATTTATCCAAAAGTTCATCAGCCTTACGCTCCATTTCTCTGGTGACATGGCTCTGCACCTTGCTATAAGCTACGCTCAACGACATCACTTCGTCCAACCACCCGATAATCGGTATACGTTTTGCAGAAATCAAGTCAATGGGCAGCACCACATACGCAATGGCTGTGGCTAAAGCCACCTTATCGCTTGCAGGTGTCTTGCTGTCTAACATCACAAAATAGGTAAGCAGCACTGGTCGTGCAGCCACACGTCCTACCTTCTTGGTGTATTCACCTATATAGAACATCAAGTTCTTGAAATCCATTTCGTTCATCTATAATTTTACATATCACATACAGGTCTCACCATCCGCCCCAAATAACGTCCTCCACAACAAACGAATGAGCAACCATCATCAGTTAATCTTAAAACTTGAACGAAACTTTCAATTTGTTTTTTTTCTTTTGGAAAATCTCCACACAAATAATCATTATAAACTATACCTTTTTTGAATCCTTCGATGGTGTCCCAATATGGTAACACGATGTGATTACGATTTGGACCTACAACTTTGTATCCAGAAGTACCACACTTGTACCACGCGCACTTTTTTACTAATTCCATCCAGTCTTTTTCAGTTGGCAAATGACACTTCTTACTCTGAAAAAACATAGTTACAGGATCATAGTCAGTACCAGAGATAGAACCGCCTAAATTTTCATATATATCAGATTTAAAGAATCTTTTTTTTCTTATAAATCTATGATTGTCCCGAGAAAAATCAACTTTAGCGTCCGTCTCTCCCCATGCGTAATATTCTCCAAAATACATACAAGAAAAAGATACTGCTCCTAAATTGCAAGTAGCCCATTTATGCGTCAATCCTAAATCAACGAACTGATATTTCCCAATGCGATAACAAATATTTTTGTTTTTTTCCTTATCCTGACGAAGACTTTTCAATATTGAACATAATTCTAGCTTAGCTTGATTTTCAACATCTTCTATAGAATGCCCACATCTCGGACAAAACAAAGCCTTTGATGGAAGGACTGATTTCATATAATCCTTGCAATTTCTATTTGTGCATGCCTTAAACTGGTTGGTCAGAAACTTCACACCACAACAACGGCAAAACTTGGCATCATCCGAGTTAATGGTCTTACAATGTTTACAAATCATGATGTGTTATTAACAGTCTGTATTCATAAAATCCTGAATATCACCTTCTATTTGATGAGCTTGATTCTGCCACATTGTTGCAGAAATATACATACCATCATCCATACACTGTTGTGCATGTTCTTGAGCAAAATCTAGATTTTCTTGCATTTTATCCAAGGTATTCAAATGATTTTGCAAGTCTGAGATTTCTGTCCCTGTATCAAAAGCGGCTGTTGTATCCATCCAACTCATATCATTCAAACCAATATAATTGAATGAAAATGGATCTATGTTGTTACTTACTACAGGCATTGTTAAATTTGGATCAACTGCTGGTAAGCCCCATTGTGCAATTGCATTGTCAAAAGGAATGTCCATCTGAGGATAACTTTGGAACATATCATAGAGTTGTGCTCCTTGAGTCGGGTAATCTATTTGGTGGCTATAATCTTGGAATTGTGTAAATGTATCATAATCAACATTTGCTACCTCCGCAAGATGTCCCTCATCCAAACCATTAGCTACCATTTGCTCTGTTTGCTGTGGTGCAGCAACATCTGTTGACACCATAAAACAATTGGAGTCTGCCCAAGCATCCATAAACAGATTTAGGGGATAAGGCTTGGCACACTCACCAGTACCAGGATCTGTCAGCATAACCATAGGATTGTTCGGGTCTGACATATCTATACCTGCCACAATAAGAGCATGATCAGGAGTATTACCCATAAAAATATCTTTCAACCAATCTAAGATGCTGTTGTTCCAAAGTTCACCACTATCTACACCAACAATAACTTTATGACCTTGTGCCAATTCGTTTGCTAGGTCATAAACATTGGCATTTTCTCTTTGGGAACAAGGAATACCAGAATCCACAAGAAGTTTACCAACATCTTGTGGACTTGTTCCTGTTCCATCACCTGTATACCAACCGTGTTCTATTGAATATGCGACACATTGGTCCTCTGTTATAGGGATTCCAAAATCATTCATTATCAACTGTTGCGACTTTATAGCGCAAGTATCAGGATAAGTTTGTTGATATGGATTTGTAAAATTCCCTACGCTGTTTATCAAATTAACATCTGCCATAAATTTTAAATTTAAGATTGTTACTCTAAACTTTTGATTATTGCTATATTTCTCTTCTCCATATTTTTCAAATCATTATACACATTATCATTCAATGGAGTATACCAACTATACTTTGTGAAAAATCAGCTAATTCAGGATCTTTGAAAATATAACCATGCTTGGCAAAAATAGCATTTCGTAAGATTCTCAAGTCAGCAGAAGAGAACTTTTGTAGTTCTGTTCTATTTAGTTCATCTTGCGTCCAAGATAAATCTTTTAAATAATCTTCAAGATTAACATTTTCATCCTTGTCAAGACTTGATGCTTCTATTTTAGCTTCTGTATCAAATTCTGAATCTTTTACGATATCACTTGATACAGAGGATGCTTCTTGGTCCGCTAATGGAAGAACTGTCTGTTGTGTAACACCGAATGAGATTATACAAACAACTATGAAAACACAGACAATTACAAGCAACAAAATGTATTTTAAATAACTACTACCTGCTTTAAATCTATTTCCACATTTTCTGCAAAACTTTGCATCATCTGCATTTGGAGTTCCACATTTTTCACAATATCTCATTTTATTTGTTTTACTGGTTTATGAAAATAAATGGAATCTATCTTCTCATACTTATATAGAAGTTTCTGTTTGAGAATCACAGAATCACTATCACTTGTTTGACTGCAAACAGATTTTATCATTTGGGAAGTCTTATTTCTATATCCACACCATAATCTCTCTTTTTCCTTTGTAATTTTATCTAATCGTTTGAAGGCAAAAAATGCAGTAATTCCACAAAGTAAGAGTGCTAATACAAAACCTACAGAGACACACAACAAGAAACGTTTTATATCTTTAGACTGATATCTGCTTTCATTGTATACAGATTCTTTAAACGAATCATCTAACTTCTGTGAGCCATCTACATCTGACTCAAAATTATCAGAAGTGCCTCCCTGCAAAACATTCGTTCCTATACAACGAGTCTTGTCTGGCTCTTTATGCAAATCAGCAATAATAACAGAATAGTTATCATGAGACTTCTCACCACAGACAGAATCTATCATACTCAAAGCCTCATCAACATTACGATTTACAAGAATAGCTGCCAATTCATCATCACGAAGTGCGTCAACGATACCATCCGTACACAGTAGCAACCTGTCTTTATTATTTACATCAAGTCTATCAATATCGATTTTAACATCCATTTTACCAGCCATAACACTACGTGTCAGTATGTTTTTATACTGACTTGTAAATGCCTCTTCTTCTGTCAAAATTTCAGCTTCAACCGCTTCTGCAACCTTAGAATGATCTTTGGTGCGGAATTTCTTTATGCAATTTTCATCAAACAAGTAGCAACGACTATCGCCAACATGACCTACCAATACATTATTATTATTAATAACAGCAACAACAAGGGTTGTTCCCATCTTTTTGCTGTCATTATATGTATCAACATTGTTTAATGTGATTAAAGCATTATCTAAAGCATATTGTAAATCACCAGCAGAAAAATCCTTAGATGAATGAGCCAATGTTTCAAACACGCTTTCCGCAACAATTTTACTTGCCACTTCTCCATGTCCATGTCCACCCATTCCATCGCACAAGACTATTACTCTCGTTTGTGTTGGTAGAATGAAATCAGTACTATAAATTATATAGTCCTCATTGTTTTCTCTTATCCCCTTTTTGGAAAATCCATTAATGTCAGAAATAGTTATCATAAGCAAATTACGTTAGAAATTTGATATGCGAACAATGTCTTGCGAGCCGCAATTTGAACAAAAACGAGTTAGGTTGTCTGCAAATTCTTCTCGAATAACTTTACCACATTTTTTGCATTTCCACATTTTGGTCATTGGCTTCTCTACCTTTTTCTCTTTTTGAAATCCCCCACAAAATGTACAAAATTCAACATTGTTGCTAATCAGCTTGCCGCAATGAATGCAATGCTTTTGAACCGGGCGATGAAAAACAGTCAAAGCATCCCTCAATTCGGCACAAGACTGGAAACGCTTCTTCGGATTGTCTATAGTACATCTTTCCACAATAGAAGCAAAAAGAGGGGAGGCTATTTCCGCAGACGGATCAGTAGTTCCTGTACATAAGAAATGGAGCGTTTTTCCTAATGAGTAAATATCAGAATAAAAACCGAGCTTGCCACCGACCTGCTGCTCTGGTGACGCATAAGCCATAGTGCCCTTGAACGTAGATTCACCTGTTTCTGTGACAAGTGTCAGTTTCTGTGCTCCTTCTATTATCTTTGCATTATCACCAACAACCCGTGCTATGCCAAAGTCAATAATCTTAATATAGCCAGCATCTGTTCTAAATAAATTGCTCGGTTTTATATCCAAATGCAGAATGTTATGCTTATGAGCATATTCCAAACCATCAAGTACCTGAAGCAATATTTTTTTTACCGAGTTATCTGTAAGGCCATTTTTTGCCTTTTGCTGAACAAACCGTTCCAGGTCAAGCCCATTCAGCCATTCCATTTCCAACACAGTGAATGCTTTGCCTGTATCATCTGTATGCGAGAATGCATCAAGAATACGTATTATGTTGGGATGATTCAATTGTGTCTGCAATTTTATTTCTTTTATAAATTGCTGACAAAGACGAGGCGAGTTCTCTGCCTTGTCTGGCCTAACAAACTTGAACGCACGCTCAAAGCCATTACCGTTTACTCCCTTATAGACCAAAGCCATTCCACCCTTAAACGGAGGTTCGACCAAAGTATATCCGTTAATTTTCATTGCTGTCATATTGTTCTTTTAAATATAAATTTTGTTTTTCCTGCTACAATAAACCAACCATCTTGCAGCATTAGGCTCTTCTTTGTAAGCGGATAAGACTGTAAATCCAACACATCAAGGTTGTTGACAATTGTCGGTTTTGTCTCGCTGCAAGTTGTCAGATTATAATTACAATGCTGATTTGCATCTCTTGTCACTGTTATGGTAAAGTGCTTCCTGCTCATATAAGCGTCATTAAAAGAAAAATCCGCACAAGAATCTCTTCCAAAAGTATTCTCACCTTCTTTCAACTGTAACATCTTTCCTTCTACTTGCAATATCCCTATTGGCTCTGGAGGAGGGGGAGGGGGAAGTATCTTCGAAGAGATTCCTCCTAAGCATGTCGCAAAGCGATGATTATATTCGCCATGTAAACCAACAGCATTACGTACGATTTTTACATTGGGGGCGTTATGTGATATCAGATGATTCTTCAACATTTCTGATATGCACGGAATTGCCGTTGAGCCACCTACAAACAGAATTTGGTTGATTTTGTTCCAAGTCTTATTGGCGGTATGCAACAAAGAATCGCAAACATCTAACGTAAGTTGCACCTTATCCCTAATCAATCCATTGAATGTATTTCTATCAATCCGCACATACTCGCCATTTGAAAACAGCTGAGCAGCATCTTCCTTTATTGACAAGATTTCCTTAAGTCGCTTGCATGCTGCATAATCCTCAAGTTTTCGGGTTCTGTCAAGAGGTTTTCCTTTTTCCTTTTCCGATATAGAAATGTGTTTGTACAATGCACTATCAAAAAATTGTCCACCACATTTTATTCCGCCTTCATGTCCAAGAATGTTCAACGACTTGCCATCAGCCACATCTAGGATAGTGGCATCAAATGTGCCGCCGCCTAAATCATATATCAAGGATATACCTGTCCCATTTCTATCCATGACATAGGAATAATGCAAAGCCGCAGCATAAGGCTCCGTAAGGAATTCCACTTTCTCAAAGCCTGTCTGGAATGCAGCCTGTCGCATTACGTCCTTGCGTGGATCTTCTTCTGTATATAACGCAGGAATCGTCAGAATCACGGCATTGACAGATTCTCCATTATTCTCCATCTTAGCACATTCTTTCAAGAAAGAGAATATCGATTTTACGATATCCACATATTGGACTCCATACAAATCCAGTTTTTCATTTATCTGAAGCTTGAACTCTTGTTTGAATGATTCCGCCATGCTCTGTCGGAAAGGCTCTGCCTCTTGACATACCAATATCTCAGCCTGCGGCATTACACATGCTATCGTTGGAAAATATGGAGAGTTTCCATATTGTACAACGTGTGGTTTGCCGTCAACTTCTATGGCCGCTGCAGAATTGCACGTTCCAAAATCTATGCAAACCCACCTGTATTTATTTAAGTTCTTTTCCATAGATGTCAATTATAACGTTCCGACCATTGATGACAGCATTCAGATACTTATTCTTCTCTCTCCATGACAAGAAGTCATATCTTGCAGGAAGAAATACGGAATAATGAGCGACATTTAATATACCAAACATATTGTCTTTTACGAAAAATACAAACTTGGGAGTCTTTCTTCTTCTAAATATTCCCCAATAAGAATATTTTTGGCAATAGTCAGCAACTTCATGTAACGGTTTAGTATCTTTAGGACGTTTTGGATATCCACATATTATAAAATGCATGATTAAAAACAAGCTAATTCCCACACCTAAAGAAACCAGAAAAACATTTAAAACTTCTTTTTGATAATTATATAATGACCTTTCAGCTGTCCATGCTACCGGATCAGAGACATATTCTCTATAATCAACATCCCAATCATCATAATAACTTCCATCAATTTTATAACATTCAGTATAGTCATAAAACATTCCGTCAAAAATAGGATCAGACGTTCGTGTACTATACCCCTCGTCATTACTCCACCGCAAATGATTATGCCCATTTTGATTGTAATAATTATATGACCATATACTATACAAACACAAAGCAAAAGACAAAAGAATTGGAATAAATAATATCCTTTTTATAATCATTCCTACAACTGGCTTCTTCCAATCCATAAAATTTGTCGGTACAAACTTTAGTTTAGGGTATATATCCATTACATTCTCTACATTAGCCAAACTTTCTCCGCAATGCCTGCAAAACCTTGCTCCAGCAATATTCTCTGTTCCACACTTTCTACATTTCATATTCATTTCCTTTTATATCAATAAGAATTACTTTACCATCTATAGTTGCCTTCAACATCTGGTCATTTTCTTCCCATGATAGGCTATCATATTTTGGATACAAAATTATCTTTACTCGCTTTGTGTCAAACAGACCGAACTTATGGTTATTTTTATCGCCTCTTGCAAAGATAGCATATCTTTTATCGTATGAATTTCTTTCTATAAAATCACTATCCAACAATTCTTTTCTTCTTTTCCGAAGATGATTGCGAAAACAAAATCTCGAAAAGAATCTCATACCATAATACAGGAAAAGTATTCCAATGATATCAACTATAGTTACCATTATCTCCCAAATGCGAAAGTTATGATAAGACAAATAATAAAAGAAGTTGTTTATGCCGGCAGCCAACATCACCAAATAAGGCAACCACAACACACTCAAAATCTGAAAAGTCAAGCTATTCTTTATTTTAAAATCACGTACAGGTATAAAACCTATTCGTTTCCACCACGGCATTGATGTAAATTCAAAACCGCACTTACGACAATATTTTGCCTCATCATCATTTGCACACTGGCACTTGCTACACTTTTTCATAGTTCTTATTGATTAAACAAAAAAGCCTTGGCTTGATTGTATTGGTAATTCAATGTTTGTATGTTACTTCTCAGACGAGAATATGACTTCAGCATAACGTTCATCCATTCACGTTCTTCAGGGTCAGGCTCCAACGCTATATTCTTACGCCAATATTTCAAGCGTTCATCCGCTTTAGTCAACAACTCAGTAGGCGGCGAACCTACAAGCATGGACAAACGTTCTGGAGCTGATGCGCCTTTCTCTCCACATAAGCTCAAGAACTCTTCCTTCACATCGTCGTCCAACAGCAATACATTATTATATATGCGGTTCAGCATCTCGTATTCTTGATGTTCATATACCAAGGAATTAAACAAATTTGTTAAATGCTGCTGAACCTTTGAAAGAATATGTAACGTTGAAGCATCCTTCGTTTGGGTTTTACACGACTTGATAGTCAGAGTAATATTCTGATAAACGCTCTCCAATTTGATAAGTTTGGCCCGCATACCAAAATGACCATACAGAACTTTCTGAAAATCCGTAGCTCCACTTTCTTTAGCAAGTATTTCCTTCGCTTCTTGCAATGTGCAATCAGGTTTCTGCTTTAAGTATTTCCCTAAGACATAAGCACCATATAATCCTATAGAATCTACTATTCTTTTTCTTCCTTCAACAGATATGGACACATCGGGATTAACGCCAACAAATCTTGCCACGGATTTTAAAAGATTCTTTATCACATTATCATCATGAGACATAATTGACTTCAAATCTTCCAGCACACATTCATCCAAAGAATTTGAAGCCAAAAACAGCAATGCAGATATAGGATAAATATCAAACAAGCTTTTACTCAGTATCGTATTCTTCACTTTAAGATTCTGAGTCATTCTTTGCCCAATTTCCAAGGCTGTTCTTTTCCGTTCGAAATCCTCTTGCCATAGAACATCTATTTTTGCCAAAACGCCAACGGCATTCAAAGGTGTAAAACTGCTTTCTGCATTATACTGCCTCACGATGTCGAGGACATTTTCAGAAACAGAATGTGTAAAGAGCATTATCACAGCATCAGGATGTACCTTGCGAATAAAATCAAGAGTATTCTGTGAGTCTTTCCCCCTCAAAGCATCAAGTCCTGGCGTGTCGATGATATTTATATCTTTCAATATCTCAGCATCATCAAAAATCTCCACGTAGCTTATATTGTCTATTTCTGACGAACTGCAGTCTGTTGTCCATTTTTCAAACTCGTCGCGGTTCTTTTTCTCAACAGAAGTGCCATCCTTATGATGAATTATGATATCTGATGACGGATCACCATATTTCAACCATCCTACATTATACGTCACCTCTTTCTGACCTGTAGCCATAATCTCTTTTTTCCCAAGAATGGCATTCACCAATGTCGACTTTGAGGAGCTTATCTTGCCGAGTATGGCAAGCTGCATCGGTTCATTTAGTTTAGCCACAGATTTCTTGAACACATCTGCCAAAGCAGGTAGGGACTTTTCCGGCACCATTTGCATAATGCCTTTTAGTCCTTGCTCTATTTGTTGAATGTCGTATAACATTTTCTTGCAATCTATATCTTACAGAGATTTTCTTTAGCCAATTTCAATGGGCGTATTTGATTCTCAAGCATATTTTTCTTGTTAACAGAAATGTTTATCTGCTTTTTCATCTCTGTCAATTCTCCAATCGTCTGCTTCAAGCAGTCCTTATATTCATTAGCACGTTCTCCCAAAGCCTTAAACCATTCTCTTTGAAATTCGCTGAATCTACTTTCCACATAGGTGCGCAAATTCTGCTTCTCTGTTTCTATCTGTGCTTGATAAGTACGACGAAGTTCATTCTGCTGTGTGGTAGTCCCAACATCAGAGGCATTTCTATAGGCCACATAGCTTCCTGCCAAAACAGATGCTATTGCACCAAGAGGTCCAGTCCCCAATACACAAAGCCCCATCATCGCTACGCCCCAGCCTGGAGTAGAAGACAACACGCGCTTGTGTACTGGCACTTGTAGATTAACTTCTTTCACTACGACTTGTCCTATATACTTTTTAGCCTTGAAATTAAGCAAACCAGCAAAATCGTCAAGTTGGGATATTCTTTCAAACGACTTGTTTAACTGCAATGTAATTTCAGAGCTCAACTCATTTATCTTTGATTTTATTTGTTTCCCAAGCCACATACCACCTCCTTCGCTTGTCGCATGCGAATCGTTCAGCAGTTCATTAAAACCATCTGTCGAGAATTTCACACATTCTGTATTCAAATGTAGTATGATTTTTTCTCGCTCCTCAGATATTTTGTCATTGACAGCAATTCTAAATGGCGATTGCGGATTGGACAAGTCTTGTATTTGCAACTCTATTTCCGTCTTTTCTTTTGCCAAACTTTCCAAATCGCAGATTTTAGGACTTTCAATCTGATTTAGCTGCATTTGCAGTGGCAGTATTGCCAAATCAAGTTCTTCAGACAAGTCATCACGAAGTCCTATAATTAGTTCATCCTTAAATCCACTCACCAGTTTGTCTATATTTCCTCTCAACTGAGGGAAATTTCCCAAGCCTTCCTCTTCCATTATACATTCCGCAGACGACACAGAAATCACATCTGGAGCAAATTGACATTCAGACTGTACCTTGCTAATTGTATCCTTGCGGATGTCTTCTACAGCAGACGCTTCTTTTAAGTCAGACTTGTTCAATACGATTAGACTTTTCTTTGCGAAACGCAAAACTTTATCTCTGTAAAAAGCGAGTTCTGTAGAAGTCAGAGGCTCATTGACATCGGTCATGAAAATGGCCATATCAGCTTGCGGCAAGAAGTAATTCGTTAAAGCGGCATGCCTTGGATCCAAGCCGCCAAGTCCTGGCGTATCAATAATTACCAATCCCTTTTTAAGTTCTTCCAACGGAAGTGTTATCTCTATACTGACCGTATTATCAATATTCGCAGCATTGCCAACTGTGTAACGTTCAATATCATCTATATTTATCTCTTGTGATTTCAGATTAGAGAAATCTCCATAAAAGCGAATCGCCTTAGGATTTTCGCCGTATCTTATAACAGACACCACTGACGTACATATTTCCGTGTCCGTAGGACAGATACTACGTCCAATCAGTGCATTTACAAATGTAGACTTTCCACGTTTGAATTCCCCACATACAAGGACCACTGTTGGACTGCATACTATTTCATTTAATCTTCGCTTAATTTCCGCCACCTTCCTTCCCTTGTTGATTTGAGTCATAGGTGAAGAAATAGAGGCTATAACCTCATTAAGTTTTTTTACTATTTCACTATTCATTTTTATTGAACTTCTTTTCAATTATATAATCAATTAAAGCATAAGCAACACCAGCAACTATAACAAAGACCATATTGTTATCTGTTATATATGGAATGTCCAACAACCATATTGCAGTCACCACGATACATATGATAACAAATCTGACAAGCTGCCAAAGCCACTTTGACCAAATAAATTTATTTCGGCCAAAAGTTAGCCCCCATACGAGTTCCAAGGCTGGAAGAAACATACATAATGTAAATATCCAAAGAAATATCATATCAAAGCCCTAAATCCGTGTCAAGCGCAACTTCTAAATTTATTGTTTATTTATGGAAGGGATATATAAATAGTAACCTCTAACAGAATTATTTTTTTACAATTTCAATAAAAGCATTAGGAATATAAGCTGTTGCTATTGTTCCAATCTCCTCTATACAAACTCCAACCCTTTGTTGCCCCTGCCACCGTGCAACTCTTCCAACCACCCCTTTGAATACACCATCAATAACCTTTACCAGCTGTCCTTTCTCAAACTTTGGTACTTTGACTAAAGATACGAAGGTATTGTCTGCATCGGCAGCACAGATGATTTTCAGACTGTCCATCTGATTATCAGGAACAATCAATGGAGTCTTTTTTATCGTGTTCCCTTCATGGATGTGGCGATAATAAAAACGGAGGAAGGGGAGGTTTACGTTGTCGAAAACATATTCTTTGAGTTGCTCTTCTGTACCATAGGCAAAGAATATGTTTGGTAAACGTGACTCGGTAACAACTTTGCGTTTACCTTTTATAAGTTTTACAGTATCTGTAGTAGGATAGAAAGCTGTGATGCCTTTGGCTGTCATGTAGTCGTATGCTTTTTTTTCTCTACCATAAGTAGTACGTAAGGCATACCAATGAGGAAAATCATCCTCTTTCTGTGCTTTAGGCTTACTTGCTATATGGACACTTCTGGTGGACACCCCTGTTTGTGAACTCTCGGCGGAAACAATGCTTTGAGCTTCGGGGAGGGCGTTGGAGGTAAGTCCAGCGCAGGAGGAATTTTTACCGCCTCGTCGGGTGTCAGCATTAGGCAATGCTGGCGTATGCTTCTTAGATTCTTTGTCCATAATCTAAGGATCTGTCCCTTTACAAACATTAATGCGCTGACAGAATGTTTAGTTCCCCAGTTGGTGTATTGTTTATGTCAATTGGTTAACTATATATGGTTTCCACTCGTCAAGCGGTTGTTATAGGTTTGTTAAATAGAAAGTCCGAGGCAAATTTACAAATATTTTTTGAGAATCCGCAACTTTTCTCCAAGAATCGGACAAACTTTTTGAAAACTTTCGTAATATATATGAAAACCTGCGTTAGAATTTGTCATTATCAATTATTCTCATACACGCTATTACCATAAAAAACTGAAACAAACATTGATTAAACAAGGTTATGCAGTAGCATGAATAATTACGAGAAGTATTGAATTATTGTGTTAAACCTAAGGAAATAATCTTCTTTCTAATAGTTTTATACTAACTTTGCATAAATAATTGGATATAACGCTACACTGCGCTACAAGACGCTACAAGCAGGCTACATTTTTTTGCGACATAAAAGTGACGTAATATGCTGAATATCAAGTAAGCTACATAGTGCTACGAGATAATGAGCACAATTTCGCTTATAGTGTTTCAGAAATAATCCAGACTTGTGAGGCTTATGCAAAGAGTGGCGGTAAAGTCGTGTTGGTTGAACAACATGTATAGGTTAATTTGTGCCCAAAAATCCTCAATACATTGAGGAGCCATGAGCCAAAAGTAGACCTTACAAATCTTAAAATAGTTAAATTGTGTAACATAAGCCGTTCATAATCAACGATTTAGGATGTTGTGTCTTGCGCCAGTTCTGCGCCAAATTTGGTGCAAAAAGGAGATATTTGAAAAAATTAGCTATTGATAATCAGCAAGTTACAGATGGTGGTAGAGTGCTTTTAAATCCTGCCTCCGCAACTTTATCGGTGTAACATACTGAATATCAGTAAGTTACACCGATTATTCATTTATGCCTTCGACAATAATGCGACAAAGATGGCTCTTAGTAATCCGATTAATAGTGTATTTTTCATGTGTAACATCCATAAAAGATGTTAACATTATCACTTCGATTTGCGTCAAATCATACATAGTTGCGCAATTATTATGAAAAGTGTTAAACAATCCTCTCGGTTTGTAAGCGTGTC
>ENA-ORRO01001701-ORRO01001701.1-human-gut-metagenome-genome-assembly--contig:-NODE-1701-length-14844-cov-4.435526_pt1 | contig 14844 bp, 12 predicted proteins | sample MGYA00242176_ERZ509136 | MGnify/ENA primary metagenome ERZ509136 (study PRJEB26280, sample SAMEA2338644) | human gut metagenome | biome: human gut; feature: human-associated habitat; material: faeces...
CGTTGTTCCCAACCCCGGTTATACCGACCCCGCCGCGATGCAGCCTTCTGCCGAGCCTACCCGGGTTATGGGCTATGGCGACACGGCGCAGGATTCTTACGCTGCATCTTCGCAGGGCCCCTATGGCAACGCGGCTCCGGACCCGTTTGATTACGCGCCGCAGGATTCTTATGCCGACTCGACGCCGAATCCCTATGATAACCTGCCGCATAATCCCATTCCGCAGCCTCAGCAGACGACGTATATGCCGCGTACGGCGCAGGTCCAGTCTCGTTATGAGTCGCGCGATCCGCATGCGCGCCAGCCGTATCGCGAGTATCCCAAATCGATTCCGCAGTATGGTGAGGACGAGGAGAGGGCACCGTCGCGTTCGTCGAGCGTGGTCAAGAAAATCCTGATTGTGTTGGCGATCTTCTTTGCCTTGTCGGTCGTGTTCGCCATCGTGTCGGGCATGGTCAACAAGCGGGGCGCCACGACCGATGCCACGACCGAGCAGGCCGAGACCACCCAGTCTGCTGCCGTCGACCTGAGCGATATCCCGGGACAGCACTGGTCCAACGCCAAGAAGCTCCTCAAGTCGCGCGGAGCCGACCTTTCGAACGCCGTGATCCTGACCGACGATGGCTCAACGCCCGTCATCGATTCCAACTGGGTTGTTACGAATGCCTACTATAACGACAACGGCAACCTGGAGATTCAGCTCACGCACAAGAACAGCTATGGCAACTCGTCCGGCGGCCAAAGCGGTACCGACAGCTCGAGCTCCAATACGTTGGAGGATTTGAGCAACAAGGCGCAGGAGTTGGGAGACAAAGCGCAAGAGCTGGGCGATACGGCACAAAACCTGGGTGATACCGCGCAGAACTTGGGAGACATGGCGACGGATGCCTGGAACGCCCTACAAAACGGCATTTCGGGCGCACAGGGTAACTAGCTGTTAAGCGGGCTACAGCTGCTCTGCCGGACGGTCGGGCGAGCTAAAGCCCGAGTCAAACGTAACGACGCATGATGCATCGGGCCGGCGCTCGTGCACGATGCGCGTGACGAGCTCCAGTAGCTCCTCGTCGGATATGTCAAAGCCGTCGGGACGCACCAGGTCAAACGAAACAAAGCCGTCGTGCTCGTGCAGGTCGTGGATGGAAAGCGCGGGGTCGATCTGCGCTACGCCGCGCTTGACCCAGCCGCGCAGGTCGTCACCGGTTGTTGCAATGGGGTCGCAGTGCAGCGTGATGTCGATGCCCATCTGATGCTTGATGTCGTGCTCGATGGTGTCCAGAATCTCGTGGTGCTCAAAGGCATCGCCCTCGCCGGGCATTTCGACGTGTGCGCTGGCAAACTGACGGCCGGGGCCGTAGTCGTGCACCATGAGGTCGTGCGTGCCCAGAACCTGGGGGTACGACATGATCCTGTCGCGGATTTCCTGGACGAGCTTGGGGTCGGGCGCTTGCCCCAACAGCGGGCTGATGGCGTTGCGCACCAGGCCCATGCCGCTGATGCAGATGAAAATGCCCACGCCCAGGCCTGCCCAGCCGTCGAGATCAAAGCCGGTCGCTTGCGAAATAAGCGCCGCCGCCAAGACCGAGCCCGAGGTGATGACGTCATTCTTGGAGTCCTGTGCCGTGGCGATGAGCGTCTCCGAGTCGATGCGATCACCCAACGTGCGGTTGAACGCGGCCATCCAGAGCTTAACGAGCATGGATGTAGCCAGTGCCGCAAGGGAAACGAGCGTGTAAGCGGTGGTGGAGGGCTTGATGATCTTGGTAACGGACTCGAGCACCAGATTGATGCCGACAGCACAAACGAGGACGGCGACAACCAGACCGGCGAGGTATTCGTAGCGGCCGTGGCCATAGGGGTGGCCTTCGTCGGCAGGGCGGCTGGCAAGTCGGAATCCGAGCAGGCTCACGATGTTGCTCGAGGCATCGGAGAGGTTGTTGAAGGCGTCGGCGATAAGCGAGACAGAGCCGGCGAGCAGACCCGCGATGCCCTTGGCTAGGCACAGGGCAATGTTGAGGCCAATGCAAATGAGGCTTGCGACAAAGCCCGCGTTGGTGCGACAAGTTGTATCGATCGGCTCGCTTTCGCTGCCGGGAACAAGCGTATGTACCAGCCGATTTACAAATAGCATAGCGGTCGTCCTAACAATCATGGTTAAGGGGATAGTGTAGCTTGCGCGGGCGCGCTGCGTGTCGAAGCTTAGAAAATGCAGCAATGGTCTGCCCGCGTTAACGGGCGACGTGGGGTGAGCAGGGCGTATCGCCCGGCGAGTGTGGTTTCCCCGACTCGTCGATAGGCGGGACGCGTTTCTGCGCTACCATTTCCACTAGTTATGACTACAGCCGTGCCGCATGTGCAAACCGTGCGCCGCGGATAAATTGGAAGGGGAGCTATGGCGACGAGTGCTACGCCTGAAATCAACGGATACGAGCTGACCGATGACCAGGTTGACAAGCTCCGCAGCTGGTGCAAGGGCAACGCGGGAGCGACATCGTCCGCGACGGGCGAGACGTTCGCGCGACCGCTTGCTCCCGTGCTTGTTGGCGGCGACCTGTTTATCTACTCGATGGGCCGCATGTTTTTTGAGTCCTATGGCGTGAGGCCGCTTGTTCTAATCGCGGAGAACGTCAAGATCGTGACGACGACCAAATTCGCCGAGATCATGTATGTTCACGGTACCGATGACGAGCCTACGCTGCTCGGCGCCCTCAAGGCCGTCTCGGATGCCGTTGCTCCCTGTGACCCGATGCTTCACGTTTTGGGTACGGGCGACTGGTATGCCCGCACGTTTGCTCGCAATGCGGAGCTGCTGCGCTCTTGGGGCTTTACTACGCCGTACTGCGACTACGACACGTTTGATTCCATTACGCAAAAAGGTATCTTCCAGGGCATTTGCGACGAGCTGGGCATCGCCCATCCAGGTACCTATGCCATGCCTTGCGACGAGTCGGTCGAGGCCGTTGACCCGTATGCCTGCCCATTTAGCTTCCCGGTCATTGCCAAACCCTCGAATTCTACTGCTTGGCATTATGTCGAATTTGACGGCAAGGCAAAGGTCATGACGGTTGACTCCGCGGAGGAACTCGCCCGCGTCTACTCGGCGCTTCGTTCTTCGTGCTACGACAAAGACCTGCTGGTTCAGGATATGATTCCCGGATTCGATGAGTCGCTCTATTCCATTACCTGTTTTGCCTGGAAGGGCAAGGTTGAGTTCTCTGTCCTGGGTCACGTGCTGCTGCAGGACCACGCGCCCTCTGCCATCGGTAACCCGGTCGTGATCGTGGGCGATACGGAGATGCCCGCATGGAAGGTCAATCTTCTGAACGATGCGAAGCGCTTCCTCGAGAAGGTCAACTATACGGGATTTGCCAACTTTGACGTTATGCACGACTCTCGTGACGGCTCGTATCGTTTCCTTGAGGTCAATGCCCGCCTGGGGCGCAACTCGTGGTACCTTTCGCTCGCAGGTATCGATCTGCCGCGCGTTATGGTCGATCACTGGATTGCCCCCGCATGCCTTGGCACGAAGCTGACGGCAACGTATGGTACCCAGGGCGAGCCCTCCCATGCGTCGCGCGCATTTACGTTCAAGATGGTTCCCGATGCCGTCATCAAGCGCTATGCCGCTTCTTGTGCCGATAAGGACTATGCGCTTTCGGACAAGGCGGATGAGTCGCCCGTTCTGTGTAAAGCGGACACGCTTGAGCACAGGCTCTGGGGATGGATCACAAACATGAACCAGATTCGCAAGTTTAAGCGCTACGTTGGAGATGCCCGCAAGTAGCGAATAAGGTCCGGCCGCCACGCCGGCTTGGGACTTTATTGGTTGGAGCGACAAGTTGTATCGACCGGCTTGCCCTCGCTGCCGGGAACAAGTGTATGTACCAGCCGATTTACAAATAGCATAGCGTATCTCCTCGCATCCTCGTTTAAGGGGACAGTGTGGTCCGCATGGGCGCACCGTGCACCGATGCTCAGAAAATGCAGCAATGGGCTGCTGGAGCTAACAGGCAGGGCTTCTTGTCCGACCGTGTGCTCCATTTTGGGCCACATGGGTATGGGCATGTGCCTGCCTGCCCGACATACTTAATGTCGACAGCCCCTGTGCAAAGGAGGACGTATCCATGGACGAGATGTTTGCCATTAAATGCCAAAACTGCGGCGGCCCTATGTACTCACACCAGGCTAAACGCAGCTTTGAGTGCGCCTATTGCGGCACGGTCATCCCGTGGCAGGCCGATGCGGGGGAGCCCAAGAGCGCCCTGGGCATTCGCCATGCGCCGCTGACGGTTGTCGATGGGCTGCTTAAGCTCACCCACGTGTCGCAACTCGAGCGCCCGGTGGACCCTGACTGGTATTTCTTTAATGCGTACTGGCGCAACCAGTCGGTTCTGGAGCATCTGCTGTGGGAGGACCGCGGCACGGCGCAGGAGTTTCAAGAGGCAGCGCACGTGAGCATTCCGTGCCCCTTCTGCGGTGCGTCCTTTGAGGGGTCATCGACCCAGCGCGTGTTTGAGTGCCCGTCCTGCGGCAATAAGATTGGCGTTGCTGACCTGCTCAAACCCGGTACGTTTAGCAAACGCTTGACCTTGGGCGTTGGTGCCGAGTACGTGCCTGAGCAGGGCATTCCCTGCGAAATCTCGCCACAGCAGGCACGTGCCAACGCGCTGCAGCTGGTGCGTCAGTATCCCGACGCCTTTGCCGGGCACGACGTGGAAGACGCGATTCAAAATGACACGATGCTCTTCTACTTTCCCATGGCGCTCGCGGACTTGCGCATGATGGTGTCCTTCCCGGGCAAGGGACTGAGCAAGGAGACCCTGGTGTACTACGAGGTGCTCGACTGGGCGTATCCCAGAGCAAATTACCTGGACGTTCGCCTTATGGGCATTCTGGAGCCGTGGGACTTTGCCAAGGTTGGGCCGTTTGACCCGGCCATGCAGGAAGGTGACTTCCGCGTTGTCTCCGTCGATGCGTCTACCAAGGACCAGGTGGTCATTGATAAGCTGGCGCTCGACATTGCGGGCAACGATGCCGAGGCGGTGCTGGGGCTCAATAAAAAGAGCATCCGCACCTGGGCGCGCAAGGCCCGCAAGCATAAGGACGGCCTAGTGATGGTGCCGGTCTACTTTGTCGATCGTCCGGCGACGGACGGCCGCGATGGCGAGCAGGTGCGCATTGCTGTAAACGGCCAGACGGGTCGTGCGGCAGCGGTAGTGTTTAGCGACAAGCGCGAGACGCATGTGGTGGCGCCGCTCAACCCGAGCCTGCATCTGTCCGGAGAAAGCACTGTGCATGCCACGCCCATCGAGGTCAAATACGTTAAATCGCCCTTCCTGTACCAGATCGTGCGCCGTGGAGGCGGCGAGCAACCGCGCCAGGTGGCAGCGGTGGCCGAGGGCTCCTACCGAGAGGAAAAGCCCAAGCGCAAGGGCCTGCTGGGTGCGCTATTTGGGAAGTAGGGGGGTGTTCCTATAGTTTTGTCAACTGGGAAATGCTCTCCGTGCGACCGAATCGCGGCATGCTGACGCCAAGCCATTAGGCCGGTGGGCTTCAGTCTGCTCGGTGCGTTTCGGCTAGGCTGCGTAAGGCACCCTGTCTCGCATGACCGCGTAGATGACCTTCAGTCTCTTTCGCGCCAGCGTCTTGAGCGCCTTGCCATGCGACATGCCCCGCTCTCGGCACCTGGTGTAGTAGTCGCCCCATCTCCCCTCTGTCCGGGTAAGGCAGTTACATGAGAATATGAGCAGGTTCTTCAGCCTCTTGTTGCCTTGGCGCGATGCCGTCACCGAGGAGATCGAGGTTCCCGACTGGCGGTTGCGCGGCGCCAGGCCGCAGTACGACGCGAGCCTGTCGTGACTGGGGAAGTCTTCGATGTCGATGGAGATCGCAAGCTCGGAAGCGGTTTTGGGCCCGATGCCCGGCACCGTCAGGAGGCATCGGTAAGTATCGTCGCCCTCGAGCAGGGCGGAGATCTCCGCCGAGTTCTCGGATATCCTGCGCGCGAGCAGTTTCACCGCCCGGTCCTCGGCGGCGACGACCGACGCATCCGGCCTTGTCGAGGAGGTTGTCGAGCGGACGAGGGCCTCGATCTTACCGCGCGCCGCCCCACGCGTGAGCGCCGCCGCCCTGCGGGGCCCGGCGTCGGCTACCGACCAGGCCCCGCCGAGGGATGCCATGAGCCTCAGCTGGGGCCCGTCGGACAGGTCGACCAGCGCCTCGAAGGCGGGGCACGATTCCAGCAGGATGCTGCGCAGCCGGTTCTTATTCCTAGTGTTCTCGCAGGTCAGGAAGTTCCTCTGGGCGGCCAGCGCCCTCGCCGCCGCAATCGTCGGACCTGGGTCTCCGACCGGCAGGAGCGCGTCGGGGATGCCAAGCGCCGTCTTCGCGATGACCATCGCGTCTCGCTCGTCGGTCTTGGCGTCGCCGGCGAAGAGCCTGGCGGCCCCGTGCGCCGCGAGTCCCGGCAGGTATGCCGCCGACATTCCGGCCGCCCTGGCGCGGGCGAGCGCGAGGGCGCCTATGTTGCGCGACTGGTCGACGACCACGAGCGCATCGGGGAAGCGGCCGAACAGCGAGTCCAGGTCGTCCTCCCTGTTCGCGACGGGGGCGCTCAACAGCACCTCGCCATCTCGAGTCGCGACGCATGCCCAGTGTGACGATTTCCCGACATCGAGCCCGATGACGGCTTCCGGCATTCTAATTGGTGCCACGGTGGTATCCTCCAATCGGTAGGCCGATCGGAACCCCTCCCCGCGACACCCACATTACCTGGCCGTGGCGCTTGCGCCCGGCAGTTTCCTATCAGTCGTCCGGAGCGGCGAGCGCCCCCGGCGGCAACACCCCCCGGGCCTTCTACGGGGCAGGGGCAGACGGCCATCCGGAGGCGCCCGATCGGCGGCCCCTCGGGGCTTGCCCGTATCGTAGGCAATGCGCCGAATGCTCGCCATCGAAATTTATCGATGGCCTATTTCAGACTGTAATGGGCGGTACCGGTTGACGCAGTAACGTGAAAGCCAGAGGTATGGGGCAGCTCACAGGAGCGGGGGCTGCCGTCCGATTGTTTGAGGGTGCCAGATGTAAATAAACAGTGGAGTGGCCGCAAAAGAGCCGCCTCGCTGGGTAAAATCAAGATGTGCCGCGGAACCCGCTCCTCAGCGCTTAAACTTCGGAGACGCGGGCAACGCAGGTGCTAATGTCTAAAGGGCCGGCTGCGACCGGCCCTTTTCTGCGGCTGCGGGGATTCGAATGCCAACACGGTGTACAGCCCCACGGTGCTTTGCTCTGTGACGAACGGACCCATGACGGCGCATTCTGTAATCATCATTTATGCGGTCCCTTAATCATTTGCGTTGGCTGACATTGTTTTCGTTGAAGACGCGCCCTAAAACAGGCAGCTCTCAATCAGATCCTTCCCTCGTAGAGTATCGACCCACTCCCGTGGAATTGCATCGATACCGTATGCCGTGCCGGCGAGGGCGCCTGCGACGGCTGCGGTGGTGTCAGTGTCGTCGCCCAGGTTGACGGCGGCAAGCACACAATGTTCGTAGCTGCTGGTGTTGACGAAACACCAGGTGGCTGCCTTAAGCGTGTCACGCACGAAGCCACCTGATCTGATTTCCTGCTTTGGCACGCCTTTCAAATGAAGCGCCCACGAGGGGAGCGCGTCGTTCAGCACGTCTCTCATCAGCTCGACAAATATGACGCATGCGTCGGTCGACGTTCTGTGGGCGTGCGTAATCGCGGAGACCGCGCCGATCTCTTCGTCTGTCGCATCGGTGAACGCCAAGGGCGCGATGCGCATGAGCGAACCGTTGCCGTTGTCGCGCTCGCCGGAGCCTCCTTTGCCGGTGTGCAGGGCGCGGGCGGTCGTGCCGCCGTAATCGAAAACGCCGTCAATCGTATACTCGCCACGGGCAATCCAGCCTACGAACTTGTCGCGCATGTCCGCGGTGTCGATGTGCCCAAGCTCCCTAATCGAATCGCAAGTGGCAAGCGTCATGGACGTGTCGTCGCTCCAGGTGCCCGCGGGCTGTCCGTGCGTGCCGTAGCCGATCATGTTGGTGCATTCGAACGCGCCACGAGGCCTGAACTCGTAGGGAACGCCCAGCGCGTCGCCGACGGCAAGCCCATAGATGCAGTCGCGTAGCGCTGGTTTCGACGTGTGTCTTCGTTTCGTTGTAGGGGGCGCTGGCGAGATGAGCCGAAATCCCTCTGAATCGCTCTTGCGTCGTGCGGCCGTGTCCTCGGCAGAGCGCACGTTAGGTGCGCTTTCGGTGATGGCCTGATTGATGCCCGTCATGGAAAACTCCTCTTGCACTCCGGATTAGAGATGCGTGGCAATCAGCGGCAATATGTCCAGCTCGATTCGCGACGCAGTGCGTCGCGAATCGAGAGAACTCAATGGTCAATATGTCAAAATGGTATGCATAGACGTCTCTTTACACGGCAACAGGCATTTCTTTCGGGCGCCCTGCTTTTGGTGCGTCGGCGAGTCGTGCCTCGATGGAAGTTTTGGATACCATGCGCTTGGTGCCGTCCTTCCAAGAATCCAACATTCCTGCATTTATCAGTTGCGATACCCGCGCTGAGCTAACACCGAGCATACGCGCGGCATCCGCTGCGGTGACGGCGGGGATGTCGCCGAGCTCGCGGCTGACGGCCACGGCGATAATCTTGCCGCCGTGCTGTGGCTGGTGTCCAAAGTCCGGCGCGGGAAGATCGACGCCGCCCATAAGGTGATCGTCGACCATACATGCGAGAAAATCAGCGGCGCTTTCGACAGCGTCGTTTAGGTCGGAACCAAACGTTCCTCCTCCGCCCAGCGAGCCACATGGCACAGCATCGACAATGCCGTCCGAATCAAAGAACTCGAATTCCCATACGTAAACCATGTAAGACCTCCTTTAAAAAGCGATGCGAAATGTGATGAGGATGAGCTATCGAAGTCCTGCCTGTCTTAGGATTCTTTTGGCAATTTGATCCTCAATCTCTCGGTGGCGTTTCACGAGCACGAGTTTATCTCCTTTGACGAACTTCTCGTGATTAGTGCCTCCTTTCGAGATGAAGCCGGCTTCTTCGAGGATGCGGATTAATTCGCGTCTCTGCATCTTAGCCTCTTTCAATAACTATATATTAGCACTTCCTAAGGGTTTTTTAGGCTTAAATCTTAGCTATTGCTAATCCTTTGTTTTGCGGCGCCGTGCTTGGATAGCGGCTTATATTTCTTGCTGTATTAGTTTATTTGCTCGTGCGGACACGATTTGGTGTTCTGCGCGCGACCGCGAAAAGGGGCAACAGGATCAAGGGCCGCGACGTTTTTCTACGTAACCGGCTGTTGACAGTCTGTGTCTTTAGCCTGAGCAGCCGCTCCCAGGCGCAGGAATTCGTAAACGTGCTCAATATGGTGATGTGACCGGGCGCTTTCGAACAGAAAAAGCCGGGATGCAAGGAGTCGCACCTTGCATCCCGGCTGAGCTAAAACGGCGCTGCTGCATGCCGTTGGAGCTTTAGCGCTTGATCTCGATATCGTCGAGCTTGACGTCCATGGCCTCGGTCTTGGCCTTGGCGATATCATCGGCAAATTCCAGAGACTTCATCATGGTCTCGACGGCGTCCTTGTGCTCCTCGACGTTGTCGATGCGCACGTACACGCTGCCGCCGTCAACGTCGGTGAAGTACTCGGTCGTTACGCCGCCCGTGTGCGTGTAGGAAGCGTTACGCCAGGTCTTTCCGTTGTACTTGACGGGATCATTCTCGGTCCACTCAAAGTCGGTCTTCCACTTGGCCTCGTAGTCGAACAACTCGTCGGCGTTCTTGTCAGAGTCGAAGACAGGGATGAAGCGATCGCTGGCGTGCTCGCTCTCGGTGAACTTAAACTGGGCCCTGTCGGCAGTGTCGCCTGCGACGTCGGTGATCTCGACACCCTCGGGAACCTCGACCTTAAACCAAATGAAGTCAGTCCTCATATCCACGGCTGGCTTTTCCGCTCCACCGCCAGCGCCACCGCCGCTGCCGGTAGCGCCGCCGCTGCCACCGCAACCCACCAAGGCAACTGCGGCAAAGAGACTGATGCAGAGGGTGAGAATCGCAAAGGCCTTCTTTTTCATGGTCGTGTCCTCCTCGATCTGTAACCGCCCATGGATTACCTGCCTTTACTGTACGCGTGGACGGTTCGCTAGGGTGGGCCATGTGTCCCATTCTGAGGGCCGGATTTGCGCCGGCAAGTGGCAATATGTCCGGGCGCAAAAGAGGGGAGGGCCGGCCTTGCCGTCCTTCCACTGGTTCCATGTTTGGTGCGGTGGGGCAGAGCGTAGCCGTGGGCTGCGAATCTTGACGACGGACGCATCCGGTTGGTCTTCGCGGGTGCCTCGCCACAGCTTTTTGTGCACAAAGGGGTCCGCACCTTTTGCGGTGCGGACCCCTTTGCGTTGCAACAAGTTGCTGCGGCGTGTTTCGAAGTTGAAATTACTTGCGAACCTTAGACACGACAGCGCTGGCGACAAAGCAGGCGATTGCCATGATGCCCATAGCTGCGACGATGTTGGCGGAGGCGTCACCCGTGCTGGGCAGAGCCTGCTTGTTGGCCTTGGTCTTTTTGGCAGGCTTGTTATCGGCAGGCTTGGTATCGGAAGGCTTGTTATCGGAAGGCTTGGGCGCGGGCTCGTCCTTCTTCCACTGGGCGAACAGCGTCACGGGAGCGGAAAGCTCAACCTTATCGCCCGCGGCATAGCTTGTGCCGGAGCCGTCCTTTGCGGTGTTCCAGCCCACGAAGGAGTAGCCCTTGCGCACCGGCTGCTCGGCCGTAACCTCAGTCTCGGTAACGTGCTCGACGGTAGCGAAAGCGACAGTTTGCTTATCCTTGGAACCGTTCAGGTCGTAGGAGAGATCGTAGGCGCTCTCCACGAAATTCGGGTTGACGAAGCCGTAGTACTTGCACTTAGGGGTTCCCGTGCGAGTCCAAGTGCCGGCATTGTTAGAGGCCCACTCGGTGTAGGTGACATCGTAGGCCTTGTCGTGCTCGCCGTCGGTGTAGTCGTGGGTGACCATCTTGCCGCCGGACCACACGAGCTTGCCGTTGATGTTGACGTCAGTTTTGCACTTGTTGTTAGTGCTTGCCTTGCCGCCAAAGCCAAAGAGCTTCGAGCAGGTAGTGTTGTCGCGCGCTTCCTTAATCCAGTCACCGGTAAAGTTAACCCTATTGGTACCGGTAATGTTGAGGAAGAACTTGTAGTTCCCCATAAGAGAGTCGTTGATGTTCAAAGCTTGCTTGTGGGCAAGCAAGCTGGTTGCCGAGTTGAACGTGCAATTATTCACGTTAACGGTGACGTTCTGCGTGCCGGCTTCTCTGTAGACGTTGATGACCTTACCTGTTGCGTTAAAGGTGCAGCCGTCGAACGTCATGGTCGGCGAGCAGTACGTCCAGAGGGCATAGTCGCCAGTTGGAGGGTTGAACGTCGTGTTCTTGAACAATGCGCTGTCATAGCCCCAGTAGAACGTTTTGCCTTCAACGATGCAGTTATCGACAACGGTGTTGTCGATGCGGATGAAACCAAGGTAGTCCGCCTTATCGGAGTGCAGCGTCATGTTTTTGAATGTAATGGTCTTGGATCCGTCAAACGAATAATCGCCGTTGTATTCCGTTCCAAAGTTTTCGGGTTTGGGGAATTTAGCGCCAATGCCCCAAACCGTGTCTTTGCCGGAGCCGACAAAAGTGAGGCTCTTGCCAACAGCGAGCTTGCCTTGGTTTTCTACATAAGTAGTGTAATTACCCGGTCCGAGATTAATGATGTCGCCGTCATTTGCCTCTTTAATAGCGACAGTCAAGTTGTCATACGGCTTGTTTTAGGTGGTGTTTGTAACCGTGCCGGTAGTAATCGGTCCGGTAGCGTCGTCTGCAAAAGCAGGCGATGCAACGCCCATCGTGACGAGCGCAACGGCAAACAGCGCCGTGACCGCACGAGAGGCCGTTTTCAAAAATGACTTCATGCTGAAACTCCTTTGCCTCTAAAAGTATAAAATCAGCATAAATATTATAGCGCTTCTGACATTTTACTAAATCCCTATTTCGCACCTGTATCGGTACGCCAATCTTTCTCGCGCTTCTTGCATATTTATTCCGTATACCTGCATCTTTGTTGCATCGGATTGCGCAACAAAGATGCATTTGTTTTGCCGGTGTGGTTTGCGCGATGGCACTTGGCGTGTCTATGGCCCAATGGACCCGGCGCATGACTGACCTTGACAGGGGGTCGGGATTGATCGCTTGGCGATAGGCACAGCGATGTTGCGCCTATCGCCCGCCATAGAAAAGAGCGATAACTGGGCGCACTGACGCGAATGCTCTTATGGGCTAGACTAGGCACCACGAAATACACGATGCGTTCGGGCAGCACCGACTGTCCGATTAGCTTCGCAAGCATTGAGGGTGCATGCACATGAGCCAAGAGATGATGGATAAGACTTGTCGCGGTTTTGCCGAGGCGCTTGCCGCGCGCGAGCCCGTTCCGGGTGGCGGTAGCGCGAGTGCATTCGTGGGCGCGTTGGGCGCTTCGCTGTGCGGGATGGTCGCTCGCTATGGGGCGACAAACCCTGCACTTGCCGATCGCGCAGACGATCTGGCGCGCGCATTTGCCCAGGCAGATGAGTTGGCGCAGGAACTATTGGGTCTGGTTGCCGAGGACGTTCGTGCCTACGGACAGGTGTCCGCGGCGTACGGTATTCCGCGTGAGGACCCGGCCCGACCGGCTGCGATTCAGGATGCGCTGCACGTGGCCGCCATGCCGCCGTATCGCATTATGGATGCCTGTGGGCGCGCTCTGGCGCTACTCGAGGACATGGCAGACAAGGGCTCGCGCCAACTGCTGTCCGACGTGGCGTGCGGTGCCGTGTTCTGCCGAGCCGCCATGCAGGGTGCGAGCCTGACGCTCTTTGCGAACACCACGTCTATGAAAGACCGGGCACGCGCCGAAGAGCTCGAGGCGGCGTGCGATGAACTGTTGGATACGTGGCTGCCGCGCGCCGATGCGCTGGCGCGCCGCGCTGCTGACGCCGCAAGGAAGAGGGGATAGCCATGGCAGAACTGCTGAAGGGTGCTCCCGTTGCCCGTGCTTTGACCGAGGAGCTCGCTGCTCGCTGCGCGGCTTTGCGTGAGCGCGGCGTTGTTCCGACGCTTGCTATCGTGCGCGTGGGCGAGCGCGAGGACGACCTATCCTACGAGCGCGGTGCCCTCAAGCGCTGCGAGAAGGTTGGCATTGAGGCTCGCCGCGTATTGCTTCCCTCCGATGTTTCGCAGGATGAGCTGCTGGCGGCCATCGAGGGCATCAATGCCGACCCTGCTGTTCACGGCTGCCTGCTGTTCCGCCCGTTGCCCGCTGGGCTTGACGAGGATGCAGTTGCCGCGGCACTCGATCCCGTCAAGGACGTTGATTCCATGACGCCGGCCTCGCTGCTTACCACGCTTTCGGGGCGAGGCGAGGGCTTTGCCCCCTGTACGGCCGAGGCCGTGCTGGCTTTGCTGGACCATTATGGCGTGGAACTGGATGGGGCAAAGGTCGCAGTCGTCGGTCGATCGCTGGTGATTGGCCGTCCCGTTGCCGCCATGCTTACGACCCGCAATGCCACAGTGACGACGTGCCATACGCATACGCGCGACTTGGCTGCCGAGTGCCGTTCTGCCGACATTGTTGTTGCTGCGGTTGGACGTGCGCGCACGATTGGCGCGGATGCGGTTCGCGAGGGCCAGACAATCATCGATGTGGGCATTAACTGGGACGAGGCCGCCGGCAAGCTGGTCGGCGACGTCGATTTTGATGCTACGGAGCCGATCGTTAACGCCATCACGCCCGTGCCGGGCGGCGTGGGGGCTGTAACGACAGCGGTTCTTGCCAAACACGTGATTGAGGCGGCGGAGCGCGCATCGAAATAGGCGTTTTGGGCTGTTTGAGGGGGTTAGACATATACCACGTGGGCAAAAAACGCCAAATATGAGTACTGTTGCCAAGATAGTCACATATGTTTTAGGTCATTTTGGCTCTCTATCGGTATTTATTATCGATAGAGAGCCTATTTTATTGGACTTATGAGGAATTACATTGTCAAGCTTTTAAACAAATGTAGATTATCGACACCTGCATTCGCTTAAATTGCTGCTACTAAATTTGTGACAGTACTCATATTTGGCATTTTTTGCCCACAGGGGCTGCCGGGGCGGCGGTTTCGCCCTTTTTGCGCCGAAGCGATACACTGTTGCCGTTTGATTTCTTCGCTCAAGGAGGATGCGCATGCCGTGCACAACGATTTTGGTTGGTAAGAACGCGAGCTATGACGGGTCGACCCTGGTCGCCCGCAACGAGGACTCGTCCAACGGGGTGTTTGAGCCCAAGCGCATGCGCGTAGTACATCCCGACGAGCAGCCGCGTGTCTACACGAGTGTCCTGAGCCACCTGACCGTTGAACTGCCCGACAATCCCATGCGTTACACAAGCGTCCCCGACGTTGTCCCGGGTCATGGCATTTGGGCCGAGGCCGGCTTCAACGAGCTCAATGTTGGCATGTCCGCAACCGAGACGCTCACCACCAACGAGCGCGTCCGCGGCGCCGATCCGCTTGTCGACTACGTGCCCGCCAAGGGCAACGAGGGCGAGGACGGCTACGTCCCGGCGCAGCCCGGCGGTCTGGGTGAGGAGGACATGGTGACCCTGGTGCTGCCGTACGCCAAGTCCGCCCGCGACGGCGTGCGTATCCTGGGCGACCTGCTCGAGCGCTACGGTACCTACGAGAACAACGGCATCGCCTTTAGTGACGTTGACGAGATCTGGTGGCTCGAGACCATCGGCGGGCACCACT
>ENA-ORRO01001703-ORRO01001703.1-human-gut-metagenome-genome-assembly--contig:-NODE-1703-length-14830-cov-6.682301_pt1 | contig 14830 bp, 9 predicted proteins | sample MGYA00242176_ERZ509136 | MGnify/ENA primary metagenome ERZ509136 (study PRJEB26280, sample SAMEA2338644) | human gut metagenome | biome: human gut; feature: human-associated habitat; material: faeces...
CCGCCGCCACGGAAAAGGCCGTGGCCACTTTTTCCCGGATCCCTTCCGTATCTTCCAGCACCCGGGATTCACTGATGGCCGGCACCAGGCTGATGGAGAGCGCCGCCGTCAGGATGGTGGACATGTTGATGAGAGGCACCGCCATGCCGGTCAGATATCCGAACAGGGTGGTGGCTTCGGACATGGACCAGCCCCCCACCATCAGCCGCCGGGGTACGATCATCATATCCAGGTTGGACACAATGGGCAGCATCAGGCTGGACATGGAAACCGGCAGGGCCAGGGCGATCAGCCGTTTGATGATCTTTCCGGCCGGTTCCTGTTCTCTTTCCGGTACTTTCTGTTCCCCTTTGGGGAAGAACTTGTGCTTCAGCCGGAAATAGAACACCTGGAGGAGCAGCAGACCGCACAGAGCACCGGCCCCGGCCCCCATGCTGGCCCCGGCCGCCGCATAGGTCAGGCCGTAGGGCATCAGCAGATAGGAGAAAGCGATCATGGTGACCACCCGGACCAGCTGTTCCGTGATTTCCGAACAGGCGGTAGGAGTCATGATCTGCCAGCCCTGGAAGTATCCCCGGAAACTGGACAGGAAGGTGACGAAGAACACCGCCGGCGCCAGGGCGATGATGGAATAATAGGCCCGGGGATCCGGGATGATCCCGGACGTCACCAGCCAGTGGGCCATGCCCAAAAGGCACAGGGAAAAGAACAGCCCGGTGCAGAACAGCATCCGCAGGGATACCCGGAACACCCGCTGGGCGCCGGTATAATCCTCTTTGGCCACTTTTTCCGCGGTGATGATGGAAATGGCCACCGGGATCCCAGCGGAAGAAACGGTGATGGCCATGAGATAGATGGGGAATCCCATCTGATACAGGCCGATGCCTTCGCCCCCCATAACCCGGGAGAGGATCACCCAGTTCAGGGCTCCGATGACTTTGACCACAATACTGGAAATGGTCAGTATCAGCGTCCCTTTCAGGAATTTTTTCGTTTTGCTGTTTCCGGGAGTCTGTCCTTGCTGCTCCATGCCACCCATCCTTTATCCTGCAATGATTATCAGGCCGAAAACGGGGTCTGCCCTGCGGCATGGCCCCGGCCGGTCCCATCCATTTACTGTAATTGTATTATTTTATCATATTTTATCGGCTTGTGGGCAAGGGGCGGGCGAAAATATCTTTCGAATCTTCTCCCGATTGCCCTGACAGAGCACCCTCTACACGCGGATACGGGTCCTTTCCCCCTTGCCAGGGGGAGCACAGCCCTGCAGGCGGCATTGCAATGGTTCTTCCGGTTCCGCCGTCCTCCGCTGCACTCTTCACTCTGCCCTCTTCACTGCAATGAAATTTTCACCGGGAACCTGCTGACCCTATACTATGTTGGATTAACTACTGGAGTTCTGGGGGGATTGTGCTATAATAGTATACACTTTAAGATGAGGTGCATTATGAGTACGTATCGTGTAGGTTTAGACATCGGGTCCACCACGTGCAAGATCGTCGTGCTGGACAATCATTCCCATGTGGTGTTTTCCCGCTACAAGCGGCACCAGGCCAACGTGGCCGGGGTCCTGCGGGAAGAACTGAAGACTTTGCGTTCCCAGATCGGCGATGCCAGCCTGAAGCTGAAGATCACCGGTTCCGTGGGCATGGGGGTGGCGGAAAAGTTCCAGATTCCCTTTGAACAGGAAGTAATCGCCGCCACCAAATTCGTCAAAGCCAAATATCCAGACGTAGCCACCCTGATCGACATTGGCGGGGAAGACGCCAAAATCGTGTATATCAAAAAAGACGGCAGCTGTGACCTGCGGATGAACGGCAACTGTGCCGGGGGCACCGGAGCCTTCCTGGACCAGATGGCCGTGCTCCTGGGGATTCCCATCGAACAGCTGAACGGGCTGGCGGAAAAGGCCCAGCATGTCCATTACATCGCCTCCCGCTGCGGGGTCTTTGCCAAAACGGATATCCAGAACCTGCTGGCCAAGAACGTGAGCCGGGAAGACATTGCCATTTCCATTTTCCACGCCGTAGCGGTCCAGGTGATTTCCACCCTGAGCCACGGCTGCACCATCGAGCCCAAGATCCTGCTCTGCGGCGGACCTCTGACCTTTATGCCCGCCCTGCGGAAAGCCCTGATGGACTGCCTCCAGATTCCCTATGTGAATTTCGTGGTGCCGGAAAACGCCAATCTGATTCCGGCCTACGGAACCGCTCTCAGTGCGGCGGATGCTCCGGTCATCACCTTTGACAAGCTGGTGGAAAAACTGGAAAGCGCCCCCAAAGTGGCTGTCCGTTCTGACGATATCCTGCCCCCCATTTTCCAGTCTCCGGAAGACTATGCCGCCTGGAAAAAGGCCAAGGAAGCGGATGCCATCCAGCTGACGCCCCTTACGGCGGAAACGGACGGGATCTACGTGGGCATCGACTCCGGTTCCACCACCACCAAGCTGGTGGTCACCGATGACCAGGACCGGATCCTCTTTACCCATTACGGGCCCAACAGCGGGAATCCCATCGGCGCCGTCCAGGAAGCCTTCGAGGCTTTTTATGCGGAATGCCTGAAGGTGGGCGCCAATCCCCGGATCCTGGGCAGCTGCTCTACTGGCTACGGGGAAGACCTGATCAAAGCCGCCTTCGACCTGAAGACCGGCATCATCGAAACCATCGCCCACTATCTGGCAGCCCGGAAGATCCACCAGGATGTGTCCTTTATCCTGGACATCGGGGGCCAGGACATGAAGGCCATTTTCGTAGACCACGGGGTCCTGAACCGGATGGAACTGAACGAATCCTGTTCCTCCGGCTGCGGCACTTTCCTGGAAACCTTTGCCAAGGGACTGAATTATTCCGTCAGCGATTTCGCCAAACTGGCCTGCGAAGCCAAGGAACCCTGTGACCTGGGCACCCGGTGCACGGTGTTCATGAACTCCAAGGTGAAACAGAGCCTCCGGGAAGGGGTCACCATCGGGGACATTTCCGCCGGCCTGGCCTATTCCGTCATCAAGAACTGCCTGTACAAGGTGCTGAAACTCCAGAATACCCATGACCTGGGGAACGATATCGTCCTCCAGGGGGGCACCATGAAAAACGACGCGGTAGTCCGGGCCTTTGAACTTCTGACCGGCACCACCGTCCACCGGAGCAATATCCCGGAAATCATGGGGGCCTACGGCTGCGCCCTGTTTGCCCGGAGCCGGGCGGAAGGGGAAGCCACCCTGGACGACATGATCCACGTGGCCAATTATACCGACAGCCAGCTCCAGTGCCACGGCTGCGAAAACAACTGCCTGATCAAGAAATACAACTTCAGCAACGGCAGCGTCTACTATTCCGGAAACAAATGTGAAAAATTCTTCACCAACAACGGGGAAGAACACAAGCCCGGGGAAAACATCTACGACTACAAATACAAGCTGCTCTTCGACCGTCCGGTGAAAGAGGATGCCCAGCGGATCATCGGGATTCCCCGGTGCCTGAACATCTACGAGGACTATCCTTTCTGGCACGCCCTGTTCACCACCTGCGGCCTGAAGGTCCAGCTGTCCGATCCCTCCACCTTCAAGAACTACGAAGGCGGGATCCACGATGTAATGAGCGACAACATCTGCTTCCCGGCCAAGCTGGTCCACGGTCACATCAACAACCTGATCCGGAAACGGGTGAACCGGATCTTCATGCCCTATGTAATCTACGAACGGCAGGATGACAAGCGGCAGCTGAACAGCTACAACTGCCCGGTGGTCTCCGGCTATTCCGACGTAATCAAGAGCGTGGTGGACACGGAGATCCCCATCGATTCCCCGCCCATCAACTTCCAGGACGAATCCCTGCTGAAGAAACAGATCCGGAAATACCTGAGCTATATCGGATTCGACCGTTTCACCGCCGACAAGGCCCTGAAGGCGGCCCTGAAAGCCCAGGAGGAATACGGCAGGGCCATCAAGGCCAAAAATGAGGAAATCCTCCAAAAGAGCCGGGCCAACAAACAGCTGACCATCCTGCTGGCCGGCCGGCCCTACCATACGGATCCCCTGATCCAGCACAAACTCAGCGAATCCATTGCGGCCATGGGCATCAATGTGATCAACGAGGACCTGGTCCGGGACGACAGCTCCATTACCATCGACGATTCCTATCTGGTCCGTCAGTGGGCCTACATCAACCGGATCTCCAAGGCCGCCGACTGGGTGGCCCGCCAGGACAACAGCGTCCACTTCATGGAAATGACCTCCTTCGGCTGCGGCCCGGATGCCTTCCTCCAGGACGAGGTCCGGGGCATCCTCCAGCGCCACGGGAAGGCCCTGACCCTGCTGAAAATCGACGATGTGTCCAACATCGGCTCCCTGAAGCTGCGGGTACGGTCTGTGGTGGAAAGCATCCGGTACAACCGGGATGCCAAATTCGCCGCCACTCCCTTTGAACAGCCGCCCCGTTTTGAAAAGAGCATGAAGGATTACACCATCCTGGCGCCGTTCTTCACCCCTTTCATTTCCCCGCTGATTCCCTCCGTCCTGAAAAACCTGGGCTATCATGTGGAAACCCTGCCGGAAAGCACGGTCCAGAGTGCGGACCTGGGGCTGAAATTCGCCAACAACGAAGTGTGCTATCCGGCCACCCTGGTGGTGGGGGACTTTATCCGGGCCCTCCAGTCTGGAAAATACGATCCCTCCCATACGGCCGTGGCCATTACCCAGACCGGGGGCCAGTGCCGTGCCTCCAACTATTTCGGGCTGATCAAGCATGCGCTGATCTCTGCCGGGTTCAAAAACACGCCGGTGCTGTCCCTGGCCACCAGCAAGAACATCCAGAACGACCAGCCGGGCTTCGAACTGAACTGGCTGAAGATTGCCCGGATCACCGTTTCCACCGTGTTGTTCTCCGACTGCCTGGCCAAGTTCTTCAACGCCTCCGTAGTCCGGGAAACCGTCAAGGGCAAAGCGGCGGAACTGAAGGAGAAATACCTGGAACTGGCCAAGAAGGAAATCGAAGCCAACAGCCCCGGCGGTCTCCAGAAACTGCTGAAGGAAGCAGCGGCGGAATTCAATGCCCTGGCCAAGCCGGACGTGCATCTGCCCCAGGTGGGGATCGTGGGGGAAATCTACCTGAAGTTCAACGCCTTCGCCCACAAGAACATCACCGGCTGGCTGATGGATCACTCCATCGAAGTGATGCCCCCTCTGCTGACGCCTTTCTTCATGCAGGCTTTTGTGAACCGGATCACCAACCGGAAATTCGGCCTGGAACGGCACCATATGCCTAACCTGATCGTGGATGCCCTGTACATGTGGGTCAGCAAACAGGTGAAGAAATTCAACGAAATCGGGGAAGAATTCCAGTATTTCACCCCCATCGAGGACATCTTCGACCTGGCCAATGACGGCAAGAGCATCATCAACATGGCCGCCCAGTTCGGGGAAGGCTGGCTGCTGCCGGCGGAAGTGGTGAATTTCGCCAAGCACGGCATCGAAAATGTGATCAGCCTCCAGCCTTTCGGCTGCATTGCCAACCACATCATTTCCAAAGGAATCGAAAAGAAGATCAAATCCCTGTATCCTCACATGAACCTGCTGAGCCTGGACTTCGACAGCGGGGTCAGCGACGTGAACGTGACCAACCGGCTGCTGCTGTTCGTGGAAAACATCCGCACCAGCGCCGCACCGGTCCCGGCTGCCAAACCCAAAAAGAAGGAAAATTTCTTCGACGAGAACCTGGCAAAACGGGAGATTATGATTTAAGGAAAAGGCCTGCTGCGCCGGCAGCAGGCCTTTTTTGCTATTCCTTCAAGCTATAGCAGTTTGTTGTTTTTCTGTATTATCCAAATTCCCATGACCGTGGTATACTTTCCCCATGCACAAAACCTGAATGTATGGGAGGATATAGACCATGACCAAAAACAAACCGCCTTTTCGCTATGATATTGTGGGCAGCTTCCTGCGTCCGGCTGCTCTGAAAGAAAAACGGGAGGCTTTCGCCGCCGGGACCATCACCGCTGCTGACCTGAAAACTGCGGAAGACGAAGCCATCCGGGACCTGGTGGCCAAGGAAAAAGAAGTGGGTCTTTACGCCGTCACCGACGGAGAGTTCCGCCGCCGGTACTGGCACCTGGATTTCCTGACGGAACTGGAAGGGGTTACGGAAATCTCCGCGGAAAACTGGTCCGTCCATTTCAAAGGGGCCCAGCCCAAAGCCCGGACCGCCAAAATCACCGGTCCCATCAGCTTCGGGGACCATCCCTTCCTGGACCATTTCCGCTTCCTGAAAGAAACCGCCGGAGATACCCTGGCCAAGCTGACCATCCCTTCCCCCAGCATGCTGCACCTGATCTGCTGCGTCCGGGAAAAACACTATGAACCCATTCCCCGGTACCAGGACCAGAACCGGCTGTTCACGGACATCGCCCTGGCCTACCAGCAGGCCATCCGCTCCTTCTACGCCGCCGGCTGCCGGTACCTGCAGCTGGACGACACCAGCTGGGGTGAATTCTGCGATGCGGAAAAACGGAAGGCCTATGCGGAACGGGGCTTCGACCTGGACGAACTGGCCAACCACTATGTGGACATGATCAACCGGGCCCTGGAAGCCAAACCGGAAGACATGACCATCACCATGCACATCTGCCGGGGCAACTTCCGGTCCACCTGGTTCTCCAGCGGCGGGTACGAACCGGTGGCGGAAACCCTCTTCGGCCGCTGCCGTGTGGACGGATTTTTCCTGGAATACGACAGTGACCGGGCGGGGGGCTTCGAACCCCTCCGGTTCATCAAAGACCAGCAGGTGGTCCTGGGCCTGGTGACCTCCAAGACCCCGGAACTGGAAAAAGAGGAAGACATCATCGCCCGGATCCGGGAAGCGGAAAAATACGTTCCTCTGGACCAGCTGTGCCTGAGCCCCCAGTGCGGGTTCTCCTCCACGGAGGAAGGCAACCTGCTGACGGAAAAAGAACAGTGGGCCAAGCTCCGGCTGATCCGGTCCATCGCAGAAAAGGTCTGGAAGGATGCATAAAAAAAGGGAGTGTGAAAAAATGCTTTTTCACACCTAGTCACTAGCCGATGGAAGCCAGCTGACGCTAGCGAAATAAAGGCGCTGTGGATGATTTTTTCACAGCGCCTTTTTCCTTACCGTCCTTTCGCTGTCAGCTGATCGATCAGGGCACTCTGGCGGCTGACGATGGCTTTCAGTTCTTCCACATTGCTCCGGAGGCTGCTGATTTCCCGGGCCATAGCGGTCCTGGAGGTGGTTACTTTGCCTCCTTTGCCCAGTTTGAAGGTGACACCGGCGTTCACCATGTTTTCCCCTCCGCCGAAGGATCCGCCCACACTGAACATCAAATCTTCCGTAGGCCGGTAGTAGGCCCCGATGGCCACGGCATGGGCTCCGGCGTAGTTGCCGTACCCGGCGGCGAAATCCCATTTGTCATCGGGATCGAAGTCCAGGGGCTGGAGAGCTGCCAGAGCCGCCGCTCCGGCACCCACCCGGTTGACCCGGGCGTCCAGCTTGTTCAGGGAATTCCCCAGCTGGGTAATGTTCTGCCGGTTTTCCTGGACCATCTGGTTGGTGGCATAAAGCTGGCTTCCGTTCACGGCATCTGTAGAAGCCGCCGATACTTCGCCCGGTGCCAGTCCGGTAATGGGGAGCCCTTTCATATCCATGCCCTCTCCATCCAGGATCGGACCCTTTTCTCCGATGGACACGCTGTCCACCCGGATATCCTTTTTCAGATGGATGTGGATATTGTCCACGGGCCGGCCATTAGCGTCAGTCGTAGTACTGGATGCTATATGGATATTGTCCCCGCCCAGTACATTGACGACTTCTCCATCGTTGAGCCGGGCCGTATTCTTATCGTCAGTGGCAAAATCCACCTTATTGGACACATAAACCAAATGGAGCTGTCCCCCATTCTCAGTGTCCGGTTTCGCCACCGCCCGCAGGATTGCTCTGGCCGGTCTGAGTTCCGGCCCATCCTGGGTACCAGGAAGCTCACCGGGATCGGACAGGATATGTACAGTTCCATGTTCGTTGCTCAAGCCGTTCAGATTGGCTTTGATGGTGTACTCGGTTCCCAGTTTTTCCACAATGATCCCTTCACCGGCATGGATGGAGATCCGGGCGTCGCTCATGGCTTCCTTCAGCTGGGCCACGTTCACCGCATCAGTGTCTGCCGTCCCTGCGGCCAGGTTGATGATCTGCCGGGTCCGCTGGGGAATCCACCCGCCATTTTTGTCCTGGGAAGGACCGGCCCCTACGGACACGGCACTCCAGGTGGACTGCCAGGCGGGAGAATCGTCCTGCATCTGTCCATACACCGGATGGTATCCCTGCCAGCCTTCTTTCCTGCTTTTTGGGGATGGTATTTATTTGCAGAGTTTTCTGTTAATTTTGGCTGTGCTCCTTCCTCCTTTCTTTTTTCCCGGTGTTTTGTTGTCCTCATTATACATGAATTGACAGCCGTTTACACTGTACTTTAGTACAGGTTCCCATAAAAAATTCTTTAACCAATCCTTCGATTGTGTTTATATTTCCTTTAACATTTCCGCCTATACTGAAAGCATCAACTGTGGAGGGGGAACGGTTATGGAATACTGGGAAAATGACGGCAGCCCGCTGCTGCGCTTCTATCACCGGCACTGGCCGGCATTGCTGCTTTTGCTGCTGAGCCTGGTGCTGTTCTTTGCCGGCAACAGCCGGCTGCTGATCACCGATCCGGTGGAATCCAACTATGCCCTCACCGCCAGGGAGATGCTGGCAGCCGGAGACTGGCTCTCGCCCCGGATCTACGGGAACTTCTGGTACGACAAACCCTGGCTGTTCTACGGGGAGCTGCTGATTGCCTTCCGGCTTTTCGGGGTAACGTCCTTTGCCGCCCGGTTCTTTCCGGCGGTCTTCGCCACCATCGGGGTGCTCCAGACCTACTGGTTCGCCCAGAAACTGTACAACCGGAAGGTGGGGTTTCTCAGCGGTCTCATTATGGCCACCAGTGTGGAATATTTCTACCTGGCCAAAGCAGTAATTACCGACATGACCCTGTTCGTCACCACCACGGGATCCCTGATGCTGTTCTATGTGGCCAAAAGCGAAAACAAGTCCCGTCTCCTTTACGGAGCCTATGCCCTCACCGGCCTGGCCCTTCTCACCAAGGGACCGGTGGGCCTGGTGCTGCCCAGCCTGATCATCCTGGCCTACCTGGCCGGAAACCGGGATTTCCACACTCTGACCCGGATGAAACTGATCCGGGGAAGCCTGCTGACCCTGGGGATTGCCGCCCTGTGGTACGGTCCCATGATTGCTCTCCACGGCACTGATTTCCTCACCGGCTTCATCGGTGTCCACAATATACTCCGGGCCACAGTATCCGAGCATCCCCGGAACAACACCTGGTGGTATTATTTCCTGATTTTCCTCATTGGCTGTTTCCCCTGGAGCTTGAGCCTGCCCTGGCTGTGGAAAAAATACGGTCATATCCTGAAGGAACGGATCAAAACCCGGACGTTCTGGAAAAATCTGAACGACCGGCAACGGTTTCTCTTCTTATGGACGTTCGTTACCTGGTTTTTCTTTGAATGCATGGCCACCAAGTACCCCACCTACACCCTCCCGTACCTGCCCCCATTGGCCATCGGGTTGGCCTGTGCCGCCAGCCGACTGGATCTGCAGTACTGGGTGAAACGGACTGCCCTGGCCATGGCCCTGCTGTTCACGGTACTGTCCTTTGTGCTGGCTGCCCCCCTGTGCCGGCAGGCTTCCGGATGGGATGCGGCCCGGCTGGTTACCGCCCGCCATGCGCCGGGGGTGCCGGTGTATGTATATGGCGGCCGGTATCCCGTGTCCTTCACCTACTACAGCGGAATCCCCGCCCCCCGGCTGGTGACCCGGCAGCGGATCCGGGAACTCCGGCCGAACGGAATCAGCTGGAAGGCCAAGAACATGATGCCCTTCGCCGCCCTGGAAGAACTGCCGGACACCGGAAAGATCATGGTCCTGGTGGACCGGAGCAGCCAGAAGGACTTTCTCCAGACCGCCTCCGGTAAATGGGAAAAACTGGGAGAAGGCGGCCGCTGGACCGTATGGGAAAGAAAATAGGACGAGAAAAAGGGACTGCCGCTGTTACAGGGCAGTCCCTTTTTTCGGTATCGTGAAGCCGGAGGCTTTCAGATCGATGCCTTCATATTCCAGCAGCCACACCTTCCGGGGCATGCCGCCGCCGTATCCAGTCAGGCTTCCGCTGGACCCCACCACCCGGTGGCAGGGAATGATCAGGCTGATGGGGTTGTGGCCCACGGCGCCGCCTACGGCCTGGGCCGACATCTGTTTTTTCCCCGTCTTTCCTGCCATCTCCCGGGCGATGGCCCCATAAGTCATGGTCTTTCCATAAGGGATGGTCAGCATGATCCGTCCCACCTGCTGCCGGAAAACACTGCCGGACAGTTCAAGGGGAGGGGTGAAGCCGGGATCCTTCCCCTGGAAATACAGTTCCAGCCAGCGGCGGGTCTCCTGGAAAACGGGCAGGTCCGGATTTCTCCGGGCTCCGGCCAGTTCCTCTTCCCCTGGTTCATAGCGTTCCCCCTGGAACCACAGCCCCAGAAGAGCCTCTCCATGGCTGGTCATGATCATGTCCCCCAGGGGCGTCCCCACCCGGTCCATGTACAATCCTGTTTCGTCCATGTTTTCCCTCCTTTGCTGCTCCAGCCAAAGGTTTTGCCGCTTGGAATCTGCGGCAAAACCTCAATGATTCCCCAGATACCACTGGACGAACTGCTTGGCGATCCGGCCGTTCCGGCCGGAATGTTCCATTTCCCACCGGACTCCTTCCACCCGAAGTTCTTCCGGGGACAGCTGGATGCCCTCTTTCCGGAGCTCGTGGTCGATGATGGCCAGGTATTCCTGTTGGGTGGGGGCCCCGAAATGGAGGATCAGCCCGAACCGGTCGGACAGGGAAATGGATTCGTTGGTGGCGTCCTCCCGGTACACTTCCGCCTCCAGTTCATCGCTCCGGTCCGCCCAGGTCTCCTTCAGCAGATGGCGCCGGTTGCTGGTGGCGCACAGCATCACATTGTCCGGCTGGGGAGCGGCCCCGCCGTCAATGGCGGATTTCAGGTACTTGTATTCCTTTTCGTTTTCATCAAAGGACAGGTCGTCAAAGAAGAACAGGAACCGGTGGCTGCGGATCTTTCCCGCCCGTTCCATGGCTTCCGCCAGCAGCTGGAGCTGGTCCCGCTTGATCTGGACCAGACGGAGGCCCTGGGCACTGAACAGAGGGATCAGGGCCTTGATGGAAGTGGATTTCCCGGTGCCCCGGCTGCCGGTGGACAGCACATTGTTGCAGCCCCGGCCGGCCATGAACTGCCGGGTGTTGGCCAGCAGCTTCTCCTTCTGGTCCTCATATCCCAGGATATCATCCCAGGCATAATGGGGAAAGTCGGCAATGCCCTGGAACCGTCCTTTGGCATCCAGACAGAAGGCTTCGTACCGGGCCATTTTCCCCCGGCCGTACCGCTGGTAGTGGTGAAGCAGCAGCCGGGCCTTCCCGGCCGCTTCTTCCGTTTCCTTCAGCTGCCGGGCCAGCTGGGCTTCCAGGCTGTCCCGGACCGGATGGCCGGGTTCATAATGATCGTAGAATCCGTCCTGGAACACGTCCCGGCCGGTCAGTTCCCAAAACGGCCGGAGCTTTTCCAGATCCCGGGTCAGGGCCGCCTGGATGCCGCTGCCCGCTTCTCCCCGGGTTTCCACCACCTGGGCGGCCAGGTTCTCCCCTTCCGCCAGAAGATGGAAGAAATATCCCTGCCACAGGTTCCCGGCAAGTCCCAGTTCCTCGGCAGCAGCCAGTACCGCTTCCCGGGCCCGGGCCAGGTGCTTTTCCCGTTCCGGATGGGCCTGGGCCTTTTCCAGGTTCCGGATCACCGGATCCCGGCGCAGGTCCCTGAGGACCGACAGGGTGGCAAAAATCCGAAAATCCGCTGTCTGCAGTGCTTGTGTCATGGCTGTTCTCCTTCCGTTTCCGGTTCCGTCAGCAGGCTGTCCTTGACGGTCTGGGGACCCCGGCCCAGGGCGATCTGGCCGGTGGTGGCGATTTCCAGGATCTCATAGTTCTGGAGCATCTGCTTCAGGGCCTGGATGTGATCCTGCCGGCCGGTAAGCCGGAAAATCAGGGAATCCGGGTACACATCCACAATCTTGGCGTGGAACAGATTGGCGATGTTGGTCAGTTCCTCCCGGATCTGGGGGGTGGGGGCGCTGACTTTGATCAGGGTCAGTTCATAGCTTACCAGAGGGGCATCGTCCAGGTTCACCACCTTGATTACGTCGATGAGATGACTCAGCTGGTGGATGGCCTGGTCCAGCTGGAACCGGCTTTCCACCCCCACCACCAGATTGATCCGGCTGATTTCCGGGATTTCCGTATAGCCTACGTTCAGACATTCGATATTGATGTTCCGGCGGGCAATGAGCCCTGCCACATGGGACAGGACCCCCGGCCGGTTGTTAACCAGAAGGGCCATATGCTGCCATTTCATGGGATTTCTCCTCCTTATTTTTCCTCAGGACCCAGGATCATCTGATCCAGGCCTTTGCTGCCCGGGACCACCGGGTAGACCCGCTCATCCTCCGGGATGGTGATTTCCAGCAGGGCGGAGTCCTCCGACCCGAACAGGAAATCCAGTCCTTCCGCCAGTTCTTCCGGCCGGGAAATGCTCCGGGACGGGATGCCCATGGCTTCGGCGATTTTGGCCATGGAGGGCTTCCGGATCAGTTTCGTCTGGGAATACCGGCCGCCCCGGAACAGGCCCTGGAGCTGGCGCACCATGCCCAGCTGGCCGTTTTTCAGGACGATGGTCTTCACCTGGATGCCGTAGGTGGGCAGGGTGGTGAATTCCTGACAGTTCATCAGGATGCTCCCGTCCCCAGTGATCAGCAGCACCGTTTTCTCCGGTTCTCCCACCTTGGCGCCCAGGGCGGCGGGCAGGCCGAAGCCCATGGTGCCCAGGCCCCCGGAGGTGAGGAAGTGCCGGGGCTGTTCCGTAGGGAAGAACTGGGCAGCCCACATCTGGTGCTGGCCCACATCCGTCACCACAATGGTATCCCTGGGAGCCCGGGCCGCCGCCTGTTTCAGTGCTATTTCCGGGGAGATGCCCCCCTGGCAGGCATGGGCACTGCAGGGGATTTCCGCCTTCATTTCTTCCGCCTGTTCCCGCCAGGGAGCTACCTGTTCCCGGAATTCTTCCGCCAGCGGTTCCACCAGCTGGCTGAACAGGGGCAGGGATTCTTTCAGATCCCCGGGCACCGCCACCTGGACCGGGATGATCTTGTTGATTTCTCCCGGTTCCACATTGAAATGGACGATCCGGGCCGCCGGGGCAAAGAGTCCGGCCTTGGCAGTGGACCGTTCATCGAACCGGACCCCGAACGCCAGCAGCAGGTCGCAACCGGATACGGCCATATTGGCGGCATAGCTGCCGTGCATCCCCAGCATCCCCAGGTTCTGGGGCAGGGAATCGGGTACGGCGCCTTTTCCCATCAGGGTGGTCACCACCGGGATTCCGGTTTTTTCCGCCAGGGCGGTCAGTTCTCCGGCCGTTTCGGAGAGGATCACCCCGCCTCCGGCCATGATCACCGGCCGACGGGCCCGGCGGAGGGCTTCCGCCGCCCGCTGGACATCGGCCTGCCGGGCATGCTGGCTGCCCTGGTAGCCCAGGAGATGGACTTCGTTGGGATACTGGAAGTCCAGCCGGGCATCGAACACGTCGGTGACAATGTCGATGAGCACCGGCCCCGGCCGTCCGGTCCGGGCAATGTAAAAGGCCTCCTTCAGCACCTGGGGCAGGTTCTCCACCTTCCGGACCAGATAGTTGTACTTGGTGATGGGGGTGGTGATCCCGGCGGTGTCCGCTTCCTGGAAGGCATCCTGGCCGATCAGGGAAGTGGCCACCTGTCCGCTGATGATCACCAGGGGGATGGAATCCATGTTGGCGGTGGCAATGCCTGTCACCATGTTGCAGACCCCGGGGCCGCTGGTGGCAATGCATACCCCCACCTTTCCCGTGGCCCGGGCATAGCCGTCCGCCGCATGGATGGCCCCCTGTTCGTGGCCGGTAAGGATATGGGGAAAATGGGTTTTGTAAATGGCATCATACAGGCCCAGTACGGCTCCGCCCGGGTAGCCGAAGACCACCGGGACCTGTTCTGCCTTGAGACATGCAAGGATGGCTTCTGCGCCGGTCATTTCCATAAAAGGTCCTCCTTCATGTATCCTGTCCTTTTCAAATGGCCCTGGTATCGGGGCCTGTATCCTTTTCAATGGGTTCTGGTATCCTGAACCCGGCATGGGGGAAAGTCGATTTGACGGGGGCCGCAGAAATAAAAAACCGTCCCTGAAAAGGGACGGAAAAATCCGCGGTACCACCCTGTTTCCCCGGCCATTGCTGGTCCGGGACACTTTGCCACGTACAATCATACGCGCTTCCGATAACGGGGAATGCCGTCCAGGCCTACTGCACTGCTTCAGCCTGTCTCCTCCGGGACCAGTTTCCTCCAGGTTCCCCTGATGGCTTCCACCAGCCGCCATCTCTCTGCAAGGCTTCCCCGGACTACTCTTTCCCCTCATGGGCTTGGGATGTGAAATTGTGAATTGGGATTATTTTATCCTCCACCCGGACTTGTGTCAACTGTTTTTCCAGAAAATATTGCATTTTTGCCATTTCGTAATGGATATTGTAACGAATCATACAATGTTCCATCCGTCACAGGCAGGATACAGCCCGACTGACGGCCGGGCTGTATGGGCTTCCCCCGAAAAGTCCCTACAGCCGTTGGTGTCGGAGGGACGGGCATTTGGC
>ENA-ORRO01001704-ORRO01001704.1-human-gut-metagenome-genome-assembly--contig:-NODE-1704-length-14828-cov-11.668449_pt1 | contig 14828 bp, 14 predicted proteins | sample MGYA00242176_ERZ509136 | MGnify/ENA primary metagenome ERZ509136 (study PRJEB26280, sample SAMEA2338644) | human gut metagenome | biome: human gut; feature: human-associated habitat; material: faeces...
TGTGGTGCGAGGAGAACAGCCTGAATGCGATCAAGGCCAGAGGGTTCAGCGATGCACTGATTGCCAACCAGTGCAGGTACAATCTGGAATCTACCAACAACATCGTCAACTCGTCCGGGCGGCGTGTCCGGGGCTTTGTGGGCATCGAAGCCCTTGTGCAGCCCGACCTCACCCCCAATGGCTGGCGGGCATGACCCGCTTTTGATCCCCCTATATGGTACGTTTTCGGTCTTTCGCTGCGTACGTGCGTACAGAGAAAGCCGTCTGCTGCGTACGCACGTACGCAGCAAAACGCCCGAGTTCTCCTTTATAGGGGGTGTTGGCAAAGTGTCAGGTTGATAGTTTGCCAAAATCAGAGGGTCAAAACGACCCTCTGAAAAGCCGGACGAGCTGTCCATTCAGGACAGCTTGCCCGGTGCAAGAGTGCAGAGAGCGCAGCTCTTTGCCCCAGTGATATGATGCTGTGCGTCATATCCTACTGGGTATTATCTGGCGCAAAAAGGCGGCAGATCCAGCAGCTTCGCTGCTGCGTTCTCCCCACCAAGCTGTTGAAGCGGAGGGATGTCTATCTGAAATTAACACGACACAATGGACGAGCCGGAGCACACGGCACTTACAACCCCAAGCACAATGACCGCAGTTTCAACCTTTCCAACAGCGAGCACATTGACCCGGAACGAGCCAAGGGCAACATCTACTGGGACTGTTTCCACGGTTTCCGTTCGGCTCTCGACCCACAAGACCCGGATGATCTGGCGGCGACCTTCTCGGAGGTGGAACGTCAATTCTACGAGACCCACTACACGGCTTTTGTGGAAAGCCAGAACGAGCGCAACGCCAAGATCCGGCACACAGAGCGCAACCGCTCCATTCCCGACCTGCTGTCCAGCCGCAAGACCTGCCCGGAAGAGACCATCTATCAACTTGGAACGCTGGATGAACACGCTTCGGCAGAGGACTTGCTGAGCGTCGTCACAGAGTTCATCGAGAAGTTCAAAGCCAAGTATGGCGACCATGTTCATGTGCTGGACTGGGCACTGCATCTGGACGAAAGCACACCCCACATCCACGAGCGTCATGTGTTCGACTGCGAAAACAAGTACGGCGAGGTGGCACCCCAGCAGGAAAAGGCATTGGAAGCACTGGGCTTCGAGCTGCCCGACCCGGACAAGCCCCTCAGCCGCCGCAACAACCGCAAGATCACCTTTGATGCCGCCTGCCGAAAGATGCTGTTTGAGATTGCAAAACGGCACAGGCTGGAATTGGAGGAAGAAGCGGAGTACGGCAACCGCAAGTATCTGGAAAAGCAGGACTTTATCCTTGCCAAGCAAAAGGAGCAGCTTGCCGCCCAGCAGAACAGGCTGGACGAGTTGACCCTGAAAGTTTCGGACATGGAGACCTTGCTGGAAGATGTTTCGGCTGCGGCTTACGACAAGGCGGTGGAGGTCGTGACAGACGTGGTATGCACCGAGACCCGGAAGGAAGATATGCGGATGATCGAGGACGCAAAAAAGTGGGTGCTGTCCCCGGAGCGCAAGGCTCCCAAAGCCACGAGAGAGTATGCAGCGCACCGTTTGGACGATGTTCTGGACAAATTCCTCAAGACCATGCAGACCACCGCCGCCCGCCTGCAGGAGAAACTCCTGAAGCCGGAAGTCCGGCAGAAGGGCAAGGCGCAGGTCAAGGAGAAAGCACGGGATTCCGTTCTGCAACTGCTGAGCCGTTTGCAGGCAGAACAGGCACAAAACAAACCAGCGGCACAACCCCGCACACAGGAGTGGCACTCGGAAATCTGAACCTCATCGGGAACGTTCGGGGTAGAAAGCTGGCACTTTCTGCCCCGACACCCGGTTACAAGGAATTGGAGGTCTGCCTATGAATATGAATCGGCCTGACATGACCGAAGATGTGAAATATAAAGATTATACGAATAAGTCCTTGCAAATGGACTCGAACCCGGTTACAATGAAAGCGTCCAAATCCCCTGCCATTGAATCTTCTGACCAGACCAAAGCAGCCAAGTTCGAACCACTTGTTTACCGGGTGGAGGAGATTGCCCAACTTTTGGCGATCTCTCCCCGTGCGGCGTACAACCTGTGCAACACCACGAAGGATTTCCGGGTGCTGCGCATCGGCACCAGCATCCGGGTGAAAAAGCAGAGTTTCGACAACTGGTTTGCGGCGGTCTGAGGGAGGTAATCTATGGCATCTATTCTGAAGCGCGGAGATTCCTACTCCGTCCGTTACAAGTACAAAGACCATTCCGGCAAACCCTGCGAGGGATGGGAAAGTTTCAAGACCAAGAAGGAGGCGCAGGAGCGAAAGATCACAGTCGAGAAAGAACTGCTGGACGGCACGTTCCTCGTCCCCAACGCCATGACGGTGGAGGAGATGCTGTACAAGTGGATCCCGATCCAGTCCACCAAGCACAAATGGTCCCCCCAAGACCTACACGCAGTCCGTGGCGATGGTGCAGAACCTTATCGTGCCGTATATCGGGAAACGGAAGGTACAGGAGCTGCGCACCTACGACATTGAGAAGTTCTATGCTACCCTTGCCAAGACCCCCTGCGGGCAGTACGTGCACGGTGTGAAGCAGAAGCTTTCCGAGAAGCAGAAAAAGCGGCTGCTGTTCAGCACCTCCATCCACGAAGTCCACACGCTGCTCAAGACCGCATTTTCCTATGCAGTGGAGTGGGACCTCATCCACAAGATTCCCCTGCCCCGTGATGCCCCCAAGGTCAACATCGAGGAGCGCACCATCTGGGACGAGAAAACCATGCTGGCAGCGTTGCAGACCATCGAGAACCCTGCCCTGCATCTGGCGGTGCACATGAGTATGATCCTTTCGCTCCGTGAGGGCGAAATTCTCGGCTTACAGCCGAGTGATCTGGATTTCGATGCCGCCGATGGGCGCGGCACCATCTCAGTCAGCAAGACCATGCAGCGAGCCAACAAGGACGCTTTGGAAAAGCTTGACCCCAAGCAGGTCTACTACACCTTCCCAGACAGGCGCGAGGGCAGCAAGTCCTCTCTCATCCTAAAAAAGCCCAAGACCAAGAAGTCCAACCGTGTTCTGTATATGACCAAGCCCTTGAAGGAAGAACTGCTGGCATGGCTTGAAAAGCTCAAACAGGACGAGCAGAACGCCCCGGAGAAATATAGCAACTGTGGGCAGTTGTTCCGACTCCCGGACGGCTTGCCCATCGCGCCGGAGCTGCTGACAAAGTGGTACCGCCTGTGGAGAGCCGAGCACCCGGAGTTTGAACAGATCGTGTTCCACGGCCTGCGGCACTCCAGTGCCACCTACCAGCTCTTGCAGTCGGACGGTGACTTCAAGTCGGTGCAGGGCAACACAGGTCATGCAACGGCATCTGTCCTGATGGACACCTATGCCCACACGCAGGACAAGCCCCGGTTGGAGCTGACCGAGAAGATCGAAGCGAACTTCTATTCCCAAGACCTGACCCCGGCAGCACCTCAGCCCCGGCAAAACGAAAAGCCGGCGGCAACAAAAATCTCCGGTAAGGAGATCCTTGAAGCCATCCGGCTGATGGACGCAGACGAACGCAGAGAATTGACGAGAGCCTTGTTCGCCTAAAATTTCTTCTTTTTATGCAAAGGAAAGCAGGCTGTGCAAACCTTGCGCAGAAAAGCCCCCCATTTGGGCAAATGTGCAAACGGTGTGCAGAAAGTGTGCAGCCGCTTTCTTACATAAAGAAAGAACGTCAAATCTTACGATTTGACGTTCAATATCTGGTGCACCTCGCGCACTCATATCCGAACTTTTCTCTGCTTTTACGGCTTCCCCAAAAGCGACCGTTTCCGTACCTTCCTTATAATTAAAGGTAATGAGAACCTTATCATCGTAGAGATAGATGGCATTGATGAAGGTATCCACCAGTGCCTGCCGCTGCTCCGGCTGGGTCATATCCAGCTTGCGGAAGCGAAGCAGCCAGAACCGGACGAATTCTTCTTTCATCTTCGGTTTTGCCAGCCGTTCCTCGGCAATGCGGGCTTGCAGCTCCTTCCGCTGATCTTCCAGAGCTTCCAGCCGTTCCTTGGTAGAGCTGGTCAGAATGCCCATCTGGATGGCATTCAGCATATTGGTGATGCCGACTTCCGTTTCTTTCAACTGCTTTTCATAGATGGGCAAATCCGTGCTTTCCTGATTTTGCAATTCCATGACTTTGGCAATGATGGCATTCATGGAAGCGTCATCTTCCACCAGCTTCATGGTCTCGTTGATCACCAGATCTTCCAGCCACTGTTTCCGCACGGCCTTTTTATCGCAGGTCTTTTTCTTCTTGGCAGCAGCACACTTATAATAGGTGTACATCTTCCCGGTGTGGCTGACACCGCTTTCGCCAAACATCAGCGCTCCGCACTTACCGCAGTACAGCTTGGTGGTAAGCAGATAGCTTTCCTCTGCCTTATGACGGGCAGGGGCCTTTTTATTTTTCGCCAGCTTTTCCTGCACCTTGTTGAACAAGTCCTCTGACACGAGAGCCGGGATCGCATTGGGCTGTACCACATCCCGCAAACGCAATTCGCCGATGTACCGGCGATTACTCAGCATCCGCTGAATCGTGTTGTAGGATATCTCCCCGCCCATCGAATTTTTGATGTTGTGCGCCTTTAACCAATCCCGCAGGTCAGTCATGGTCGCACCGTCCGCATACTTCTGGAACGTCTGCTCCACATACGGAGCCAACAACGGGTCGGGCTGGTAATGCCGGGTCTCATCGATCATGTAGCCGAACGGAATCGTGCCACCATTATAAATGCCCTTGAGAGCGTTCTCGGTCATGCCGCGCACGACCTTTTCAGACAGGTCAGCCGAGTAGTATTCGGCGTAACCTTCCAGCACCGATTCCAGAATAATGCCCTCCGGGCCAGCCGAAATGACTTCCGTTGCCGATACCAGTTTCACGCCGTTTCGCTTCAGCTGAGTCTTGTACCGGGCACTGTCGTAGCGGTTTCGGGCAAAGCGGTCGAGCTTCCAGACAATGATGATGTCAAAGATGCCACGCTCACTGTCCTTGATCATCTGCTGGAACTGCGGGCGGTTATCGGTCTTGGCGGAGATGGCACGGTCAATGTAATGCTTCACCACCGTGAAGCCGTTCTTTTCCGCATAGGCGGTGCATTCCCGGATCTGACCTTCAATGGATTCTTCGCGCTGACTATCAGTAGAATAGCGGGCATAGATCACGGCAGTCATGTCAGGCACCTCCCATTTACACATCATTGAACGGTGGATCGTTTTTTCAAAGCAATGTTTCGTATAATGGATATACCACATTTTACAGATGATTGCAAGCATTTTTTACGTTTCTCATAAGATTCATCAAAAAAACGAACGCTCTTTAAAGGCAAAACATTCACATTCCATGGTTCTATGAAAGCACCCGGAGGAATTGTGTCATTTTGACACAATTCCTCCGCTCACCGTGCCCCCTCCACCGGCTTCAGCGCACTTTTGCGGTATTGCAGAGGGCTTTGCCCGGTGGCTTTTGCAAAGCGGGTGGAAAAATTGCTGGCATCCCCAAAGCCTACCTTCTGTGCAATTTCGCTGATGCTGTGGTCGGTGAGGACAAGCAGTTCCTTTGCCTGTGTGATGCGGAAGTTGACCAGATAATTATACGGTGTCGTGCCCATATACCGCCGGAACAGCCGCAGAAAATAGCTTTTGCTCATGTGCGCCTCTGCCAGCAGGTCGGTAAGGCAAAGTTCCTGCTGGTAATTTTGCGCAGGGTCTCCGCTGCCTGCAAAATGACCTGCCGTGCGCTGGTGGTTTCAGCTTCTGCAAGAATGCTCTGTGCACATAAGGCAAGCATTTCGTGGAGAGCCAATCCGGTGGTCACCATGCTGTCCACGGTGCTGAGTACCATATGGCTTTCCCCCTGCTCGAATGAGCCCCGCACCACGCAGGGTATAAAACAGAAGATATCAGGCCGCCATCTGGGCATAGCACGGTCTGTTTGCCTCCGGCCCGGACTTTGACATCACCTTCGGTCTGACCCGCACCATCGAAAAGAGCGCAGAAATTTACGTCAAGGTGCTCTCCATGGGCGGCGGCATCATCCGGCAGACCATCACCGACGACGACCTGCGCGCCATTGCTCACGACTTTGGCGTGACCCTGAACGAGAAGTTCCTTAACTGAGCCATTCTCCCCCATTTTTCTTCATCATAGCAGAACAGGCATCCTGTCCGATACCGCCAAGCGGTAACACAAGATGCCTGTTCTGCTTTATTTTTCCCGGAACTCCATAGGCGTTTTTCCGGTGACTTGCTGAAAGACCGCGCTGAAATAATTGCGGGTGGCAAAGCCAAGCTGCTCGGAGATTTCCCGGACGCTGAGCGGTGTGCTTTTCAGCAGAACTTTCGCACGTTCGACCTTTGCAAACTTCACATAGTTCGTGACGCTCAGACCGGTTTCTTCCTTGAATTTGTGAGTGAGGTAATATTCCGTGTAGCCCACCAGGGCGGCAAGATCTTCCGCTATGATCTTTTTGTCCAGATTCATCTCGATATAATCCACACATTTCCGGATCTGCATACTGAGGTTGGGGTTCGTCCGGTGTTTGTGGACACGCCGGATGAAATCATCGTACATCATCATTGCAAGCGGGTGCAGCTCATCCAACGATTTTGCCGCTTCTGCCGTCTGAATGTAGCTGTCCCCCAGGGAGTACGCCTCCTCCGGGGAAAGACCGCCCTCAATGGCGGCACGGCACACCAGCGAGGTGAACACGATGACGGAAGTCTTACTCTGGCGCAGAACATCGCTGCTCTGCACCGGCACGCCTGCGCTCATGCTCATACTGTTGGAAAGCGCCTGCTTGTAATTCAGGTCTCCGGTGCGAACCATTTGCAGCATTCCCTGCTCCGCCATCCAGATCTTATGCCGGTCATGGGGAATCGCATCGCTTTTCAGCCGTTCGTCCTGTGCTGCACTGCTGTTCACATCGCTCAACTCCAGCCGCTGCCCGGTCAGGCAGTAGTGCATCATCAGCAGATAGCGGTTCATAATGGTGTTTTGCAGGGTAGGAACTTTTTCAAGGGCTTTGTAAAGTTGGATCGTCCATGCCACACTGATCTCCAGCTTGCTGTAATATTTCAGCCCTTCCTCGATCCCGCGCATTGTCACATCCCGATGGAACACCGGCCCGATGACCCAGACACGCTTCAGTTTTCCCTCTTCCTTTTCAAAGGCTGTGCCCCACAAAAGACCCAATGCCGTCCCCAAGGTAACGGGCACATCGTCCCGGTTCCCATGCTCCAGCATCCGCTGTTTGCAACCGAACAGTTCAAATGCACTGGAAAGAAATGCCTCGTCCGGGCAGTTGCTCCGCAAGAGCTTCCCCTGTGCATCATAGCACCATGTATATACATTTCCGCCGCACTGGACAAGCTCGGAAAACAGCATCATATTCTGGAGAACATTCATGTGTAACCCCTCCGGCTCATTGGCTCATTGATAGAGCCAGTATATCATACTTCCGCCGTTTTTTCTACCGATGCCCGGAACCCCCTCTCAAGCTCCGCAATACTCCCCCAGCATCGCAAGGCTGGGCTTTGCGGTCCGTTCCATAGTTTCACGGTTCACGGCGATCAGGCCGAACTGCATGGCATAGCCCTTCTGCCACTCAAAATTATCCATCAGGCTCCAATGGAAGTAGCCCTTCACCGGGATGCCGTCGGCGATGCAATGCTGTACGCCCTCCAGTGCCTGTCGGATAAACGCCACACGGCGGGTGTCCTCAGCGGTGGCAATGCCGTTTTCGGTGACCATGAGGTCGCCCTTGAATGCTTCTGCCACCTTGCGGAGGACGTGTTCCAGTGCCTGCGGATAGACCTCGTAATCCATCTGGGTCAGTTCTGCGCCCTCCGGGGTGCGCTCGCTGACAAAGATCTGCGGCTGGGGTATGCCGAACACCTGTGCATTCTCCATGGCAGCATGATGATTCTCCTTTTTATCAGAAGCCGTGTTTTCTCTGTGCCTATTGTAACAGGTCTGTGCGGAGCAAAAAGGATAATTTTTCACGTTATTGGTAAATTTTTCGTTGAGCGGTCAGAACTACACGAATTTTTATCCTTAATTCCAATTTTTTGTCTGGCAGTACCTATTGCATTCTGTTATTCTGGTGTCAGAAAAAGCAGAACTCAGTTCACACAAAAAGGAGGAAAAACATTATGTTCCAAAAGAAACCCAGTGCCAGTGAGGTAGACGACGTCCAGTACCGCCGCGCCAAAACATGGCAGATCATCTGTTATGCCTGCAACGCCTTTGTGGGCATGAGCGTCTACTCCCTGATCGGTATGGCAAGTTATTCTGCCAGCATCGGCTACGGCATCACCACTGCAACCGTTGGCATCATCCTGATGCTGGCCCGCATTCTGGACGCCTTCACCGATCCGATGCTGGCATTCGTCTACGACCGCGTCAACACCCGTTTCGGCAAGCTGCGCGTTCTGCTGATCAGCGGCTACCTGATCGAAGCGGTGGGCCTGCTGTGTATGTTCAACCTGTGTTCCAGCAAGGGCTTCGGCCTGCCGGTGTTCGTTTTGACCTACATTATTTACATCATCGGCTATACCGTCAGCAACATGACCATCCAGACCCTGCCGGCTATTATGACCAACGATCCCCGCCAGCGTCCCACCATCGGTGTCTGGACCACTGCGCTGAACTACTTCGTGCCCATGGGCATGAGCATGCTGGTCTACACCGTCATCCTGCCCAAGTGCGGCGGCACCTTCAATCAGGGCTTCCTCAGCACGGTCTGCACCATCGTCCTGATCATTGCCGGCATCGGCACCCTGATCGTCTGCGCCGGCATCTCCGCCTACGATAAGCCCGAAAACTTTGAGGGCATCAGCAAAAATCACGAACCGCTGAAGGTTGCGGATATTCTTGAGGTGTTCAAACACAACAAGCCCCTGCAGTGCTATGTTGCCTCCCACGCTTCCGATAAGCTGGCACAGCAGGTAGGCAGCCAGGCCATCATCAACACGATGCTGAACGGCATCCTCATCGGCAACATGGGTCTTGCTACCACCCTTAGCATGATCAGCATGGTGCCTTCCATCTTCTTTGCGGCCTTCGGTGCAAAGTATGTAGGCAAAAAAGGCAGCAAGAAGGGCATCGTGACCTGGACCTGCGTCAGCATGGCCATCACCTCTGTGCTGATCCTGTTCTTCATCTTTACCGATACTCGTCAGATCGGTGTGATCGGCAGCTGGAACATGATCGTTTACGTCCTGCTGACCCTGCTGCAGAACGGCTCCAACATGTGCATCACCACCTCCAACAACTCTTACATGGCTGATACCATCGACTACGAGCTGGACCGCAGCGGCCGTTACATCCCGGCGGTTGTCTCCGGCACTTACAGCCTGATCGATAAGCTCATCACCTCGGTGGCTGCTGTCATCGCCACCGGTGCGGTCGCCCTTCTGGGTTACACCACCACCATGCCCCAGCCCACGGATCCCTACACCAGCGGCATCTTCTGGATGACCCTTGCCATCAAGTACGGTCTGCCGATGCTGGGCTGGGTCATCACCCTGATCGCCATGCCGGGCTGCCCGCTGACCAAGGAAGAAATGGTCAACGTCCAGAAGCGCATCGCAGATAAAAAAGACGCCCTTCGTCATGAAGTAATTGCAGAGAATATGCAGTAACACCCCGCAAAGACCGAAAGGATTCATACGCTCTTTCGGTTTTTGCTGATTCTATCCATCTTTTATAAATATAAAGGAGTTTTTACCATGAGCAAGACCATCCTGTTGAATCAGAGCGACTGGCATTTTACCAAGGAGAACCCCGGCATCCCCACCGCTGTTATGGGTGAGGCCGTTGCCCTGCCCCACACATGGAACGCGGTGGACGGTCAGGACGGCGGCAACGATTACTACCGCGGCACCTGCTGGTATACACTGGCCCTGACAAAGCCCGCCATCCCGGCAGGCGGCAAGGCTGTTTTGCAACTGGACGGCGCAGCCATGACCGCCGCCGTTTACCTGAACGGGGAAAAGCTGGCCGAGCACAAGGGCGGCTACTCCACCTTCCGGGTGGACCTGACCGACCACCTCAAAGAGGAAAATCTGCTGGCAATTTCCGTGGACAACCGCGACAACGGCACCGTGTACCCCCAGAAAGCGGACTTTACTTTCTACGGCGGCATTTACCGGGATGTGACCCTACACATCGTCCCGGCAGAGCACTTTGCCCTGCCCGCTAATGGCGCACCGGCACTGAAGGTGACCCCCATCGTCACCGACCTTTCCGCCAAGACCTCCGAGGTCACCGTGGAAGCCGCCGTGGTGGGCGCACAGACCGTGACCTTTGCACTGGAGGGTCAGACCCTCACCGCCCCGGTGGAAAAGGGCACCGCAAAGGTTGTTTTCACACTGAACAACGCCCATCTGTGGGATGGCGTGGACGATCCCTTCCTCTACACCGTATCTGCCAAGCTGGACAATGGCGAGGAGACCTCCGCCCGGTTCGGCTGCCGCAAGTTTGAGATCGACCCCCAGAAGGGATTTCATCTGAATGGACGCAGTTACCCGCTGCGTGGTGTTTCCCGCCACCAGGACCGTAAGGGTGCGGGCAATGCCCTGACCAACGAAATGATGGAGGAGGATATCTCCATCATTCTGGAAATGGGCGCCAACACCATCCGGCTGGCACACTATCAGCACGCACCGTATTTCTACGACCTGTGTGATGAAAAGGGTCTTGTTATCTGGGCAGAGATCCCCTACATCACCATGCACATGACCAACGGCCGTGCCAACACCCTGACCCAGATGGAAGAGCTGATCGTCCAGAACTACAACCACCCCTGCATTGCCGTGTGGGGCTTGTCCAACGAGATCACCGCTGCTTCTGCTGTCAACGAGGATCTGCTGGAAAACCACCGTCTGCTGAACGAACTGGCGCACAAGCTGGACCCCACCCGCAAGACCACCATGGCAAATGTGTTTATGCTGGAGACCACCAGTCCCATTCTGGAAATTCCCGATGTGAACAGCTACAACCTCTACTTCGGCTGGTATCTGGGCGAATTGGAGCAGAACGACGAGTTCTTTGACAAATACCATGCCGATTTCCCGGACCGCTGCATCGGCTTTTCGGAGTATGGCGCAGACGCCAACCCCCAGTACCAGAGCAGCCACCCGGAAAAAGGCGACTACACCGAGAGTTATCAGTGCGTTTACCACGAGCACATTGCAAAGATGATTGCCGACCGTCCTTGGCTGTGGGCGACGCATGTGTGGAATATGTTTGATTTTGCCGCCGATGGCCGTGATGAGGGCGGCAAGCACGGCGAGAACCAGAAGGGACTTGTCACCTTTGACCGCAAGATCAAAAAAGACCCCTTCTATCTCTACAAGGCCTATTGGAGCAAAGAGCCGTTCGTGCACCTGTGCGGCAGCCGCTATGTGGACCGCGCCGAGGATGTGACCGAGATCAAGGTCTACTCCAATCTGCCGGAGGTCTCGCTGTACAAGGACGGTCAGCTGGTGGAGACCAAGCAGGGCGACAAAGTGTTCACCTTCCAGCTGCCCATTACCGGCAAGCACAGCATTGAGGCACGCTCCGGTGAGCACAGCAGCGTGATCCTGGTGAACAAGGTGGACGCCCCCAACCCGGATTACGCCATGGACAACCGCAAGAACGTGACCAACTGGTTTGACGGCGAGCTGGACGAAAGCTGCTGGTCGGTGAAGGACAACATGGCTGCCGCCATGGCAGACCCGAAAGCCGGTCCCATCCTGAAGCAGATCCGGGAAAAGGCCGCTGCTTCCCGCGGAGACGTTGCTGCCGCCGTGAAGGACAATCCGGCTCTGGTGGCCATGATGGAGCGTGCCATGCAGCGGATGACCATTCAATCCATGCTGATGCAGGCAGGCACTTCGGAAGAGGACATCAAGCAGCTGAACCGTGTATTGCAGGGCATTTCCAAGGAGTGATTCGATAAAACGAACCTATTGTAAGAACTTCCAGCTCAGTGCAAAGTATCTAGCACAAAAATTCTGATCTGCCATTTCCTCATCATTTTTCTTCCTCATTGTCCCCCATAAAACACAACGCCCCGCACCGGTTACTTCTTCCGGTGTGGGGCGTTATGTTTTGTGGGGAATATTTTTGCGTTACAGGGTATGGGTTCCCGGCTGCAAGGTCAGGTTTCTGCCATGATGAGCGGAATTCAGCTGAATACGCTGGTGGATTTTCATGTCCTGACCGAGGAGCAGCTGAATGGCATCCTGAGCCAGATCAATCAGGCGTAAGGCAGGGATTGCACGATAAAATAAGTCCTACTCTCTCCACTTTACTATCATAAATTTTTCAAAACCCTCTTGACGAATTCTGTACACAGTGGTATTTTTCTTGTAAATCCCACTGCTCTTGTGGATTGGTTTGAACCTTTCCACAAGATGTGGTCGTGTTCATTTTGAACACTGCCTCGCCGTGGATCATCCCTGAAAGATTAACCGCCCCGCAACACACCCGATTCATTTTGCCGCCGATTCACCCCGACAAAATCCATCGCTGCGCTGCTTGGGCGGTATTTTTCTTTATGGGAAACGTACCTTGAAAATTTCATGAGCCGACCGAACGTGATACCGACTTTCCGTCAACGCCGCTGCGAAACAGGGGCAGGAACTTCGTTCGGAGCAAACGGTGATCAACATACACGAGCAGCGGAACTCTCTACTTATTTTTGCGTCTTAACAATTCGGAAACATTTGTTAAAAATACGTTTTGAGCGCAGCGGTAGAGGGCAAGAACCGTCCCGTGGCCACAAATTTTCAATTCTTGAAAATGTTGTGCTCCACCGGGACTTCACATCTGCAACTCTTGCGAGTTTTGATGTGATCTTGTTGGGGCGTACCTGCCCCAAACCCTGCTCATATTCGCACCTTGCGGTGCGAAAGAACGGCGTGTCGTGCTTACATAGCTCCACCGAGGAGCTAGCGAAACGACAGGAGGTTCAATGAACAAAACGAATGTCAAAACGAAACCCAGCACGACCCACCGCCACGACACGCCGAACAACAAAACGCACATCATCAAGTTCCGTGTGACGGAAACTGAAAAGATGGAACTCCAATGCACAGCAAAACTCCTTCATCTCTCCCTGTCCACCCTCATCCGCCGTGCGCTGCACAATGCGAAGATCGAGCGCACCGTTGTCGTTGCCGGCGGCGGAGAAGAAACCCTGACTGCCGTTTCCACTCTGCTTGCCCAGTGCAGCAGGGTGGGCGGCAACCTGAACCAACTCGCACGACACTTCAACTCCGGCGGAGCAGACACCGAACAGCTCCGGGCGAAACTTCTGGACGAACTTGCAGACCTGACTGCCTTCCGGCTCAACGCCGAGAAAGTTCTGGGTAAACTGTATGGCAACGCTGAAGCATATCGCCTCTAAAAATTCGGACTACTCTGCCGCTGAGACCTATCTGGTTTACCAGCACGATGAATTTTCCGGCAAGAAAATTCTGGATGAACAGAGCAGACCCAAGCTGCGGGAATCGTACATTCTGGACACCCTTGAATGCGGCGAAGCCTCGTTTGCAATGGCCTGCCTGCTGGCAAACCGGAAGTACGACAAGAACAACCACCCGGATGACATCAAGAGTCACCAGTATATCATCAGCTTCGACCCGCGGGATGCAGCCGAAAATGGGCTGACGATGGAAAAGGCACAGGCCCTCGGCCTGAACTTCTGCAAAGAGAACTTTCCCGGTCATCCTGCTATCGTCTGCACCCACCCGGACGGACACAACCATTCGGGAAATATCCATGTCCACATCGTGATCGGCAGCGTCCGGACACGAGAAGTGGAGCGCAAGCCCTATATGCAAAAGCCCCGTGACTGGCGTGAGGGCATGAAGCATTCCAGCACAGCCCAGACCATGCGGCACCTGCGTGTCGCAGTCATGGAAATGTGTCAGGATGCCAAGCTGTACCAGATCGACCTGCTCAGCTCGAAAAAGCGTGTGAGCGAGCGTGAATACTGGATGAAACGGCGCAGTCAAATGAAACTCGACCGTGAAAACGCTGCCCTGCTTGCCGCCGGACAGCAGCCTACACAAACGGAGTTTGAAACCGCAAAGGAGACTTTGCGGAAACAGATCTCGGATGTGCTGGACAATGCAGCGAGCTTTGAAGATTTCTCGGACAGGCTCTTGCAGCAGTACGGCATCACGGTCAAGAAAAGCCGTGGGCGGCTCAGCTACCTGCCAGCCGGAAGAAAGAAGTTTATCCGGGCGCACAGCCTCGGTGACAAGTTTGAGAAAGAACTCGTGCTTGCCACCTTGAAAGAAAATGCCAAGAGCCAGCCCATTATCCTCCACAGCAATCTTGAGGAAAAACCCGACCGAATCAAGAAGCTGGTGGACATTCAGGCAAAACTGAAGCAGGGCAAGGGCATCGGCTATGAGCGTTGGGCGAAGAAGCACAACCTCAAAGCCATGGCGCAGACCTTGATTCTTTTGCAGGAGAAAGGTCTGCTCAACGAGGACGCACTCGACCAGAGAATTGCAGAGCTTGACACCAAGTTCCATGAATCGCTGGCCGTAGTGAAAGACCTCGAAACCCGCATGGCAAACAACCAAACACTGCGCCGTTATGCTGCTTCCTACAAGCAGTACCGACCGCTCGCGCAGAAACGGAACGCTGCCAAATCCCCCGCAACCTTTGAAGAACAGCATCGTGCAGAGCTGACAGCATACCGGACAGCAGCAGCCTATCTCAAGGCAAACAACATCACTAAACTGCCAAGTCCGAACAAGCTGGAAGCGGAATA
>ENA-ORRO01001711-ORRO01001711.1-human-gut-metagenome-genome-assembly--contig:-NODE-1711-length-14808-cov-3.308751_pt1 | contig 14808 bp, 13 predicted proteins | sample MGYA00242176_ERZ509136 | MGnify/ENA primary metagenome ERZ509136 (study PRJEB26280, sample SAMEA2338644) | human gut metagenome | biome: human gut; feature: human-associated habitat; material: faeces...
TCAGACATACATCTGTAATCGCACCTGTTTGTGTCGGTCAGATTGCAGGTTTTGGCAAAAACAGTTACTTTCTCGCAATCAATGCATTAAAGGACTTGATGTAATGCAAAACTCTTTATTTGAGCAAAGACTTGAAAATTTAAAGACGGTTCTTGACAGTAACAGTCAGGCTGTTTTGTTGACTAATGAGAAGAATATCGGTTATTTTTGCGGATTCTTTCACAGCGAAGGCTATTTACTTGTGACTGAAAATGAAACTGTCCTTTTTGTTGATTTCAGATATTATGAGGCTGCTTTAAAAAAATCAAGCGGATGCAGGGTTGTTTGCTTTACTAAGTTGTTTAAAGACCTTATAAGCGAATTGAAGAACAATTCTGTTGTGAATGTATTTTTTGAGGCATCCGATATTACGGTTGAAAAATATAATCGTTTTAAAAAGGCTTTTTCGGAAAATAATATTGAGTGCGTTTGTGACGGCAGTCTTGATCATAAGATTGAAAAAATCAGATGTATCAAGGATGAATCAGAAATTAAAAAAATAGCTAAAGCGCAGGAGATAACCGAAAAGTCATATCTTGAGGTGTTGAATTACCTAAAACCCGGTGTCAGCGAACGCAGGGTTGCACTTGAGCTTGAACATCTCATAAAGCTTAACGGCGGTGAAGGTGTTTCATTTGATCTCATCACGATTACAGGCAAAAAGACTTCATTGCCTCACGGAGTTCCGTCAGATGATATTGTCAGTGAGGGAGATTTCTTTACTTTTGATATCGGCTCAATTTTTGACGGCTATCACAGCGATACTACGCGTACGGTAGCAATCAAGTCGGCTGATGAAGAAATGAAAAAGGTTTATGACATCGTATTAAAAGCTCAGCTTGCTGTACTTGACAGCGTAAAACCCGGAGCAAAATGTTCTGATGTCGATAAAATTGCAAGAGATATAATCTCGGAAAACGGTTACGGAAAATATTTCGGTCATGCAACCGGTCACGGTGTAGGACTTGATATCCACGAATCTCCCGTTGTATCTCCGAGAAGTGAAACAATGCTGAAAAAAGGTATGATAATAACCGATGAACCGGGAATATATCTGCCGGGTAAATTCGGTGTTCGCATTGAAGATATGCTTTGCGTGACTGATACAGGGTACAAAAACTTTGTTTCACTCCCTAAAGAACTCATTATTGTGTAATAAAAGTCTTGCATTTTTTGTCATTGTTATGTATAATGTAAATTGTTATATTACGGCATACATTACCGTATTTCCGTATGAAAGATAATTAGGAGGTATTACTAATGATATCAGCAGGTGATTTCAGAAACGGCGTTACATTTGAAATGGACGGTCAGGTTGTATCAATCATTGAATTCCAGCATGTAAAGCCCGGTAAGGGTGCTGCATTTGTAAGAACTAAAATCAGAAATGTTATTACAGGCGCAGTAGTTGAAAAAACTTTCAACCCGAACGATAAGTATCCCACAGCTTTCATTGACAGAAAGGATATGGAATACAGCTATTCAGACGGCGATCTTTACTACTTCATGGATACAGAAACATGGGAGCAGATTCCGATTAACAAGAGCGTTCTCGGCGACAACTTTAAGTTTGTTAAGGAAAATATGGTGTGCAAGGTTCTTTCTTACAAGGGCAATGTATTCGGCATTGAGCCTCCGAACTTTGTTGAACTTAAGGTTACAAAGACAGATCCCGGCTTTAAGGGTGACACAGCAACCAACGCTACAAAGCCTGCAACTCTTGAAACAGGTGCTGAAATTAAAGTTCCTCTCTTTATTGATGAGGGCGAAGTTATTCAGATCGACACAAGAACAGGCGAATATATGGGCAGAGCATAATTTCTGCGGGAGAATCAGTTATGAATCTTACTGAAAAAATTTCTTACATTCGCGGTCTTTGCGACGGTTTGGAGCTTGATGAGTCAAAACCTGAAGTAAAGGTTCTTAATGCAATCGTTGATCTTCTTGATGATATGGCTTTTGAAGTATCTGACATGGAAGAACTTTACGATGAGTTAAGCGCTCAGGTTGACGAAATTGATCAGGATCTTGCTGATGTTGAGTCTGATGTTTATGATGACGAGGACTATGACATTGAAGATTATGACGATGAAGATGACGATTACGATTTTGATGATGAAGAGAATCCTTTTTACGAGGTGACTTGTGATTCATGCGGTCAGAAGCTTAATGTTTCCGAAGATGTCCTTCTTGAAGGCGAAATCGAGTGTCCTAACTGCGGTGAGAACCTTGAGTTTGATTTTTCAGAGCTTTTCAGCAATGAGGAAGATGACGAGTGTGATGCCGATTGTGTATCATGCGGCGGTTGTTCGGACACAGAAGAATAATTAACAAAACAAACACCCTTCGTATAGTATATACGAGGGGTGTTTTTATGTTGTACAGAAAAAGGTGTAAAAGAAAATTTGTTCTTTTAAAGAAAATGCTTCTTTCTGTGGTTTTACTGATTATCGGTGTTACTGTTTTCTGCGAGGTGCATTTGTCAGATTTCAGACCGGAGTACATAAGAATTCAGGCTGAAATATTGTCTGTAAATTCTGTCTGCGATGCAGTGAATAATACACTTGATAAGCTTAATTATTCTTACAGTGATATTGCAAAGATTAATTGTGATAAAAACGGAAATGTGCAGTCAATTGAAACGGATTCATTCAAAATCAACAGAATTAAAGCCGACATCACGAAAGCTGTCCAAAAGGAAATAGCTAAGGTATATGACAATGAAATTGAAATACCTCTCGGTGCATTTACGAATATTACAATACTCTCAAATGTCGGACCTTGCATTCCTGTGAGTTTTAACCTTACAGGAAGCTTTTCCTCGGAAGTTATAAGTACATTTGAACAAGCGGGAATAAATCAGACAATCCACCATATAAAGCTTTTGCTCACCTCAAAAATAATGACAACCTCGCTTGATTATTCAGGCAAAATAACATTTACTACCGATTTTGAAATTGCACAATCCGTAATAGTGGGTAATATACCGTCCGGATACGGTTCTCTGTTTCAGACTTATAAGAAGTAAATTTTGAAAAACCTGTGAAAAACATTGAAAAACCGTATATCTTGTGTTATAATCTAACAGTTAATAAAATGGGTTAGGAGGCATTTCTTTGCCTGACAGTCAGAAAATTTCCGAAAAACAATCGGAGTATATGAAATTAATAGCTGAAATTATGGATATCCGCAAAAGAGGAGAGAAGCCTGTTGCGTATATCAGAACATACGGCTGCCAGCAGAATGTGGCTGATAGTGAAAAAATTAAGGGTATGCTTGAACAGTCGGGATTTGAGTTTTCAGATGAACCGGATAATGCGGATTTCATACTTTTCAATACCTGTGCCGTAAGAGAACATGCTGAGGACAGAGTGTTCGGCAATGTAGGTGCATTAAAAAATCTAAAGCGTAAGCATCCGCAGATTCTTATTGCTTTGTGCGGTTGTATGATGGAGCAGGAGCATGTTGCCAATAAAATTTACAAGAGCTTTCCTTTTGTAGGACTTGTGTTTGGTACTCATTCATTGCACCATTTTCCTGAGCTTATGTATAACGCTCTTCTTGATGGCAAAAGAGTGTTTGAAAGAGGTAATGACGATAATCAGCTTTATGAGGGATTTCCTGTTAAGCGTGACGGCACTTTCAAGGGTTGGTTACCGATTATGTACGGTTGCAACAACTTCTGTACATATTGCGTTGTGCCTTATGTAAGAGGCAGAGAACGCAGTCGTGAAAAGAATATTATTGTTTCTGAGGCTAAAAATATGATTGAGTCGGGTTATAAAGACATTACCCTTCTCGGTCAGAATGTAAATTCCTACGGAAAAGGTCTTTCCGAGAAAGTAAACTTTTCACAGCTTTTGCGTGAGGTTGATTCAATTGACGGCGATTATTGGCTTCGCTTTATGACATCTCACCCGAAGGATTGTTCAAAGGAACTTATTGACACAATTGCATCGGGTACTCATATAAGCAAGCATCTTCACCTTCCGTTCCAATGCGGTTCGGACAGAGTGCTTAAAGCAATGAACCGTCACTATGATCGCAGAAAGTATCTTGAAATAATCAATTATGCTAAAGAGAAAATTGACGGTCTTTCACTTACAAGTGATATCATTGTAGGTTTTCCGGGTGAAACATATGAAGATTTCAAAGAAACTTTATCGCTCATCCGTGAGGTTGAGTTTACATCACTCTTTACCTTCATTTTCTCACCGAGAGTAGGTACTCCTGCTGCTAAAATGGACGATCCGATTTCCGCTGAAGAAAAATCAAAATGGTTCCGTGAACTTCTTGATGTTCAGGAAGAAATTGCGGCAAAGCGTTGTTCTTCAATGGTTGGCAAAACCGAAAAGGTACTTATTGAAGGTGAAAACGATAAGAACGGTGAATTGTGCGGTCGTACAAGCGGTAACATAATAGTTGAGCTTGAAGGATCAAAGGACTGTATCGGAACATTCAGAAATGTAAAAATAACAAAGGCTCGCAACTGGATATTAAAGGGTGAGCTTGTAAAATAATCGGAGGTTAAAACTATGGATATCATTGAGAAAGCAAGGGAACTCGGAAGACTCATTCAGGAAGAGGACTCATATAAAAAATTGCAGGACGCTCAGAAGAATGCAGATGCAGATATGGAGCTTCAGCGTCTTATCGGTGAATTCAATCTTAAAAGAATGTCAATAAACAATGAAGCATCAAAAAAAGAGAGAGATCAGGAAAAGCTTTCTAAGCTTAATACCGAGATGAGAGAGGCATATTCTCAGATTATGTCAAACGAGAATATGATTGCCTACAATGATGCAAAGGCTGCTTTTGATGTTGTTGCAAACAGAGTTCTCGCAATTGTTCAGCAGTCTGCTGAGGGCGCAGATCCCGAGACTGCTGATTACAGCCAGTCATCATGCTCAGGCAGCTGTGCTACATGCGGCGGTTGCGGCTGATAAACGGTTCTAAATTTTGTTAAGGAAGTGAAACAAATGGCGGAGTTATCTCCAATGATGCAACAGTATTTCAAAATTAAAGAAGAAAACAAAGACAGCATTTTGTTCTTCCGACTTGGAGATTTCTACGAAATGTTTTACGATGATGCAAAGCTTGCATCAAAGGAGCTTGAACTTACTCTTACAGGAAGGGATTGCGGACAGGCCGAGCGTGCTCCCATGTGCGGAGTTCCGTTTCACAGCTGTGAGGGTTACATTGCAAGACTTGTTGCAAAGGGCTATAAGGTTGCAATTTGTGAACAGACGGAAGATCCTGCAAAGGCAAAAGGTCTTGTAAAGCGTGATATTATTCGAGTAATTACTCCCGGTACCGTAATGGAATCGAGTATGCTTGATGAGAGCAAAAACAACTACATTTGCTGTATGTATTCTAAAAATAAAACTATAGGACTTTGTTTTTGCGATATTTCCACAGGAGAATTATACGCTACGGAAATCAGGGGTAATGACAGCTATAATGTCCTTACCAATCAGCTTACAAGCTATAATCCCCGTGAAATTCTTATTGGCGGTGACATTGTAAAGCTGAAAGAATTGCCTAAGTTCATTAAAGCGAAACTTTCGGCAGGAGTTGAAATGCTCGAAGATGAAAAATTTGACGAGTCGGTATGTACTGATGTTGTAAAATCACAGTTTGCGGATGAATACAGTACCGTATCTGACAAATCTGTTGTTGTGTGCGTTCTCGGTGCGTTGCTTTCATATCTTCGTGATACTCAGAAAACGGGACTTGAAAGAATAAATCACATTGAGTTCTACAAAGAAAATCAATATATGAGCCTTGATTACAACACACAGCGTAATCTTGAGCTCACACAAACAATGCTGACAAAGGATAAAAAAGGTTCACTTTTGTGGGTGCTTGACAAGACAAAAACCGCAATGGGCAAACGCCTTATGCGTTCATGGCTTGAACATCCTTTGCTTAATATAACTTCAATCAATAACCGTCAGAGTGCGATTGAAGAGCTTGTAAACGATAATATGCTCCGTATGGATGTTACAGACACACTCTCGGGTATATTTGACATTGAAAGACTTATGACAAGAATCGTTTACGGTTCTGCAAATGCAAGAGATTTGCGTTCACTCTGCGGAGCAATTCAGAATCTTCCGCAGATTTCGGATTTGCTCGTTGATTGTAAATCGGTTTATCTTAAATATATTTATAAAAGCATTGATAAGCTTGAGGACATTCATTCTCTTATTGATTCTGCAATCGTTGAAGAACCCCCGTTTACAGTCCGTGAGGGCGGTATGATTAAGAGAGGTTATAACGAAGAACTTGATTCCGTGACAGGCGATATGAATGACTCAAAGGGAATTCTTGCCCGGATTGAGGCTGAACAGCGTGATATAACGGGAATTCCTAAACTTAAAGTTGGTTATAACAGGGTATTCGGATATTATATTGAAGTATCAAATTCATATAAATCCATGGTACCCGAAACATACATAAGAAAGCAGACACTCACCAATTGTGAAAGATATATTACTCAGGATTTGAAAGATGTAGAGGGCAGAATCCTCGGTGCAAAAGACAGATCGGTTGCACTTGAATACAACCTCTTTGATGATGTCAGAAAGACGGTTTCGGATAATCTTGAAAGAATTCAGAAAACCGCAAAAGCCATTGCTAATCTTGATGTTATTACATCACTTGCAAATGTTGCGGCTGACAACAGATACATAAGACCAGATGTAAACCTTTCAACCGCTATAAGAATTAAAGATTCGAGGCATCCGGTTGTTGAGGCTCTATTAAAGGATGCACCGTTTGTTCCGAATGATGTCAGCCTTGATTCTGCCAATGACAGAGTAGCAATTATTACAGGTCCCAATATGGCGGGTAAGTCAACCTATATGCGACAGATTGCCATTATTGTTCTTATGGCGCAGATAGGCAGTTTTGTTCCGGCGTCTTCCGCCGAAATCGGAATTGTAGACAGCATCTTTACTCGTGTAGGTGCGTCTGATGATCTTGCATCTGGACAGTCAACCTTTATGGTTGAGATGAGCGAGGTTGCCAATATCATTAAAAATGCAACTTCAAAAAGCCTACTTATTCTCGACGAAATCGGAAGAGGTACTTCGACCTTTGACGGTATGAGCATCGCAAGGGCTGTGCTTGAATTTTGTGCCGACAGAAAAAAACTCGGTGCAAAAACACTTTTTGCAACTCATTATCACGAACTCACGGTTATGGAACAACTCCTTGACGGTGTAAAAAACTATAACATAGCAGTTAAAAAGCGTGGCGATGACATTACTTTTCTGCGAAGAATTGTTCCCGGCGGAGCAGATGACAGCTACGGTATTGAGGTTGCAAAGCTTGCAGGCATTCCGCAGTCTGTAATTTCAAGAGCAAAGGAAATTTTAAAAGACCTTGAACACGGCAAATATAAAAACGAGAATGCCAATATTCAAAAGCAGGATAATTCAGACGATATGCAGCTTTCACTTATCGGTTCGGCTGAAAGTCCCGTGATTGAAAAGCTGAAAGATACAGATATAAATACTCTTACTCCGATTGAAGCAATGAACTTGCTTTATGAACTCAAGGGTATGATTTAATATTAGGAGGTGACACAAATGGGTGTAATCAACGTACTTGATAAGCATGTTGCAGAACTTATCGCCGCCGGCGAGGTTGTTGAAAGACCGGCATCGGTTATAAAGGAACTTGTAGAAAATTCAATTGACGCAGGCGCAAAAAATATCACTGTTGAGATAAAAAACGGCGGTACAACATTCATGCGTGTTGCCGATGACGGTTGCGGTATTTACCGTGACGATATCAAAGTTGCGTTTTTAAGACATGCAACCAGTAAGGTTAAGGTTGAATCTGACCTTGACAGTATTTCTACACTCGGATTCAGAGGAGAGGCTCTTGCGTCAATTTGTGCAGTGTCACGACTTCAACTTATTACGAGGAATGTAAACGAGGAAATCGGAACTTCATATGAAATTGACGGCGGTGAAGAACAGAGCTTTGATGATGCAGGTTGTCCTGTCGGCACAACCTTTGTTATCAGAGATTTGTTCTACAACATTCCTGCCCGTGCAAAATTTTTGAAAAAGGATGTTTCGGAGGGTAACGCAGTTTCAAATATAATCGACAAAACTGCTTTGTCACATCCCGAAATTGCATTTACATACATTAAAGACGGAAAGCAGGTTCTTCGTACATTCGGCGACGGAAAACTTATTTCTGCAATATATTCGGTTTTTGGAAAAGATTTTGCGAAAGGACTTATTCCGGTTGATTATCAGCTTGATGCAATAAAGGTTTACGGCTATATTTCAAAGCCCGAACATTCAAGACCAAATCGTAATATGCAGAATTTTTTTATCAACGGAAGGTACATCAAAACCAGAACGGCTATGGTTGCACTTGAGGAGGCTTTTAAGGGCTCAATTATGGTCGGAAAATTTCCGTCGTGTGTCCTTAATATTGAATTGCCGTGTGAAATTATTGATGTAAATGTTCATCCTTCAAAGCTTGAGGTCAGATTTATAAATGAAAGACCTGTTTTTGATGCGATTTATCATGCGGTAAAATCTTCACTTATGAAGTATGACAGCCGTAAAAAAGCGTCATTTAAAAAGGAAACGGCTTTTAATGAGGTGCAAAATAAATTTAATCCGTTTAACAATGCACCTGCCATTCTGAACAAGCCTGTTGTGCAAAGTTCTAAAAATGATTTTGTACAAAAACAGTATGCCAAACCGATATCTGACAATCCCAAAACAGAGGTTACAAAACCTGTTGCTACACCCGGAAAATCCGATGATTTTAATCCGTTTTCGGATGTCGCATTTAATGGTAATAAGGAAAATGATGAGGCAGCTATTCGTTCTGTTACAAAGTCCATTGATGATATAAAAGTTGCGGATATATCCAATCCGTTTGATATTTTCAGCAAACAGGCGATAAATAAGGCAAAAGAGGAAGAAAAGTTAAAATCAACTTTCAAGCCTGAAATTGTTCAGCCAACTTCGCTTGTTGAAGATGAAAAAACTGATACAGAAAGTATTACCGATAAAAGTCCGATTGTAAGCCCTAAAGAGGTTAATGTAATTGTTTCGGAAGAATCTATTGAGAAATCAAAAGAGCCTGTTCTTGTAAACGATAATCAGACGAGCATCAAATATATCGGAGAGGCTTTCGATACATATATCATTGCAGAAAAAAACAATAAAGATATCCTTTTGATAGACAAACATGCCGCTCATGAGAGAATTATTTATGAAAAACTCAAAGCCGAAAAGGCTGCTGACTACAGGCAGATTTTACTTGCTCCTGTTACAGTCACTCTCGGAAAAACCGAGTATGATGCGGCAATTAATAATCTTGATATGTTTTCCGATTGTGGCTTTGAAGTTGAAGATTTCGGTAACAGTACGGTTATTGTAAGAAGTTCTCCGCAGTATATTCCGGCTGTTGAAATTGAAGATTGCATTACCGAGATGTCGGGCTACATTTCTCAGGGTAAAACCGATATCTTTACCGAAAAAATGGATTGGTTTTACAGCAATGTTGCTTGCCGTTCAGCTATAAAAGCAGGCAATAAAAGTACTCCTGAGGAGCTTATAGGGATTGTAAAACACCTTGAAGAACATCCTGAAATCAAGTATTGCCCTCACGGCAGACCGATTTGCATTGTTCTTACAAAGGGTGAAATTGAAAAACAATTTGGCAGGGTGTGATTTTTTGGGAAAATCTATTAATACGGTTTCAATTGTCGGTCCTACCGCATCAGGCAAAACAAAACTTTCGGTTGAACTTGCAAAGCATTTTAACGGTGAAATCGTATCTGCCGATTCCATGCAGATATACAAGGGAATGCAGATTGCAACAGCCAAACCTACCAAAGAAGAGATGGACGGAATTCCTCATCATATGATGGACTTTCTTCAGCCTGATAAAACCTATTCGGTTGCGTCTTATGTAACTGATGCTTCAAAATGTATAGCAGATATTTATTCAAGAGGCAAATTACCGTTTATTGTCGGCGGAACAGGTCTTTATGTTGATTCACTTCTGAACAATGTTTCTTTCAGTGATGATAAACGGGATGAAGATTATTGCTTAGAACTTCGCAAGATTGCCGAAGAACATGGAACAGACAGGTTGCTTGAAATGCTTGCAAAATTCGATCCGAAATCGGCAGACAGACTTCGTGAAAGCAGAAATCTTAAAAGAATAATCCGTGCCATTGAATTTTACAAAACAACAGGAAAAACTATTACGCAACAGATTGAAGAATCACATAAAATTCCGTCTCCGTATATAACTGTAAAAATCGGTCTTAATTGCCGTGACAGACAGGCGCTTTATGACAGAATAAACAAGCGTGTAGATATTATGCTTAAAGAAGGTTTACTTGAGGAGGCTGAACGGGTTATTAATTCCGACCTGAGCTATACATCAATAAAGGCGATAGGATACAAGGAATTGATTCCTTATTTTAAAGAAAATAAAAACCTGAATGATTGTGTTGAAAAATTGAAAATGGAAACCCGCAGATATGCGAAAAGACAAATTACTTGGTTTAAGCGGGATTCGGAGATTAATTGGATTTATATTGATGGATATAATTCATTTGAAGAAATATACAGTTATGCAAAGGCTGTAATCGAAAGAGGCTTACTTTATGGATAAATTGCTTTTCAGACGAATTTTGATGATTGCGTTATCAGTTCTTGCAGTTGTTTATGCCGCCTATCTTCTGATAAGTACAAATTTTAAAATGTATCCGACTGAAAATGCTGTTCAAACAACAGTTACGGATAAAATTTATTCAAACGGATTTATTATCCGTGATGAAAATATGATTCAGAATAATACTTCGGGTGTGCTTTCATATACAGTGCATGACGGTGACGAGGTAAAAGCCGGTGGTGAAATTGCAAAATCATATGCAAATGATGATGACGCAGCTTCACAGTCAAAAATCAGTGCATTACAGGAACAGCTTTCCGATTTGCAGACACTTCAAAAAACAAGCACGGCCGGCAACATAGGTATTGATACTATCAACAACAATATAAATAATAATATCATTTCACAAATTCGCAGTATCAATGACGGCGATTTGGCAAATATTGATAATGTCACAAATAATCTGCTTTATTCAATAAACCAAAGACAGATTTACACAGGCAAAGCCACTAACTTTAATGACAGAATTTCAGAACTCCAGGCTGAAATAGCCACTCTTGAAGGCAAAACAGGAAAATCAACAGGTAATATTACGACTGAAAAATCAGGTTGTTTTCTCTCACATTGTGACGGATATGAAAATGCGCTTGATTACAATAATCTTGATCGTCTGACTCTTTCTGACCTTGATAATGTAAAGCAGACAAAAGTGTCCGACAATATTGCAGGCAAGGTTGTAACCGGATTGAAATGGTATGTTGCCTGTAAGGTTACGGCTGATGAGGCAACAAGACTTTCTTTGTGGGACGGTTCCGCTACGGTACTGTTCTCTGACGCATCGTCTGAAAGCATTCCCGCCACTATCAAGAGAATTTATCAGGAATCAAAAGACAGCGACGCCCTTCTTATTCTTGAGTGTGACTATATGAATTCCGACCTTGCTCAGGCAAGACAGGAACCGATTGAAATAGGTCTTGGTTCATACACTGGCTTGAGAATCAGCAAAAAGGCTATTCATGATGACTATGTAACAAAGACAACCTATGATGACAATGACAATAAACATACCGAACAGGTTAAGGTTCAGGGTGTATATGTGCTTCACGGAAGTGAAGTGCGATTCAAACAGATATCTATTCTGTATGCCGACGATGATTATGTTATTTGCGATCCGGAGCCGGACAGCAAAGACCTTGTTGACGGCACAACAGTTGAGTTATATGATCAGGTAATTCTTGAAGGAGATGATTTGTATGACGGAAAAGTTGTTAACTGACGTTGAATACAATTACAAATTTATTGATGAGCGAATAGCCGAGGCTGCCGAAAAGTCCGGAAGAAAGCGTGAGGATATTACATTTCTTGCCGCAACAAAAATGGTTGAACCTGAGGTTATTAACCACGCAATTTCACTTGGGCTTGACCACATAGGCGAAAACAAGGTTCAGGAACTTTTGTCAAAGTATGATAAGTATAACCTTGACAACTGTTCTCTTCAGTTTATCGGTCACTTGCAGACAAACAAGGTAAGACAGATTATCGATAAGGTTGATCTTATCCAGTCTGTCGATTCAATAAAGCTTGCGTCGGAAATTTCTAAACAGGCTTTAAAAATCAATAAAAACTGTGATGTTCTTGTTGAGGTAAATATCGGCAGAGAAGAAAACAAGTCAGGTGTTATGCCCGAACAGCTTGAAGAATTACTTTGTCAGATTGCCGAATTGGACGGTATTTCAGTTAAAGGTCTTATGGCAATACCTCCGATTTGTGAATCTTCACAGAAAATTTCTGAATTTTTCAATAAAATGCATAATATATTTATTGACATCTCGCAAAAAAAATTAGATAATATAGATATGAATATTCTTTCAATGGGTATGTCTGCCGATTATTACGAAGCTGTACTTGCAGGTGCAAATATGGTCAGAGTTGGTTCGGCATTATTCGGTGCAAGGAATTATACATAATTTTAGGAGGATTATATAATGGCTGGTTTTGTAGATAAGTTTAAACGCATGTGGGACGCCCCCGATGATGAGTATGAGTACGATGAATATGGTTATGCTGACGAAGGTGCAGAAGAAGACTATAAAGAAGAACCTGTAAGAAACACTAAAAAAGAAAGAGATCTCGGCGGCGGAAACAAGGTCGTAAACATTAATGCTACCACCAATCTTCAGGTTGGTTTATTCAAGCCTGAGCGTTTCGGCGAAGAAACCCGCACAATTGCCGATGAGCTTATGAAGGCTCACACAGTAGTTCTTAATCTTGAAGATACAAATAAAGATATGGCAAGAAGAATCCTTGATTTTCTCAGCGGTGTTGCGTATGCAAATCGTGGTAAAATCAAGCGTGTCGCTACAAATACATATATCATTATTCCGAGCAATGTTGACCTGACAGGCGACGATTTACTTGATGAGCTTGAGAACAACGGTGTTTACTTCGGATGATGACAAACAGCTGATTGCTCGGCTTAATAACGGTATTGACCTTTGTCTGACAAGACAGAAACCGTATTTTATGCCTTTTATGAGTGAAAGGAAACAAGCTCTTCTTGTTTCCGAACTTAAAAAAGCATATTTCGACAACTACTTTTTCTTTGGCGGGTATGATGATTCTGAGAGAAAAATGCTTGGCTTGTTTTTTGACGAACCGAGTACGAGTATGTTCCCGATATGCGGCATTGAATTTTCATTTAGAAAACGCGACCGACTCACTCATCGTGATTTTCTCGGTTCTTTGATGTCGCTCGGAATAGAGCGTGAAACTGTCGGGGATATTCTTGTTGAGGACGGACGGGCTGTTGTATTTGTAAAAACGGAATTGTCCGATTATGTCAAGTCGCAGATTTCAAAAGTCGGCAGAGTCGGCGTCAAGGTTGATGAAGCTGATTTGTCAAAGCTTCCGCAGGGAAGAGGAGTGGAAGAAAAAACATTTATAGTTTCTTCTTTACGACTTGATAATATTGTTGCCGCTGTATGTAAACTGTCACGAGAAAAAACAAAAACTGTCATTATGTCAGACAGCGTATGTGTTAATTTTGAAGAAACTAAAAATGTCAGTTTTAACCTAAAGGAAAATGATGTTTTTACAATTCGCGGAAAAGGCAAATTCGTTTTAAAAGGTATACTTGGAACTACAGGAAAAGGTCGAATGAGAATTTCGGTTATACATTATAAATAAGGAGTGCAGATAAATGCTTACAATTGATGAAATTAAAAATATAAGCTTCAGAAAAGCCACTCTTAACGGTGGTTACAGAGCTGAAGATGTTGACTCATTTATTGATGAAGTCATTGTTTCTTTTGAACAATTGAAGAAAGAAAAAACTAACCTTGTTCATAAGATTGATGTTCTTGCAACAAGAGTTGAACAGTACAGAGCAGATGAAGAAACAGTAAGAAACGCTTTGCTTGCTTCACAGAAGGTTGCTGATGCCTGCATAAGAGAAGCAAAGGAAAAGGCTGCAAAGATTGTTCGTGATGCCGAAACAAAGGCTCAGACTCTCCTTGTTGACGCAAACAATATGACTGCTGCCGAGAAAGAGCATTATTTACAGCTTCAGTCAGATGCGGCTAATCTCAGAAATGAACTTATTTCACTTTACAGTAAGCATATTAAGTCAATTGATGATCTTCCTTCAACCTCCGATGTTGAGGCTTCAAAAGCTGAACTTGACGAAAAGTATCCCACAGAGGATGTGACAGCTCCTGCACAGTCTCAGGTTGAAGACGATGTTAAGATTGCAGTACCTTCGGAAATGAAAGCTGAGCCGATTGCTGAAACTGAAGAAGTATCTGCTCATCCTAAAAGACAGAGCAAGTTCAGTCATCTCAAGTTCGGCGATAACTATGATGTAACTGCCGACTGATTTTTATTTAGATTTTAGATATTGGAGAGAATATAAAATGTCCCAGGATTATAATTCAACACTTAATCTTCCAAAGACAGACTTCCCTATGAGAGCAGGTCTACCGAAAAGCGAGCCTGTTACACTTCAAAATTGGGAAGATGAAAAGGTTTACGAAAATCTTATGAAAGTAAATGAGGGAAAGCCTCTGTTCATTCTTCATGACGGCCCTCCTTTTCTTTTATTTT
>ENA-ORRO01001713-ORRO01001713.1-human-gut-metagenome-genome-assembly--contig:-NODE-1713-length-14802-cov-2.615854_pt1 | contig 14802 bp, 8 predicted proteins | sample MGYA00242176_ERZ509136 | MGnify/ENA primary metagenome ERZ509136 (study PRJEB26280, sample SAMEA2338644) | human gut metagenome | biome: human gut; feature: human-associated habitat; material: faeces...
TGGCGAACAACGTGATATCTGTCAGCAACGATTACAGCGTTCTGGAAACAGATTTGCGCAACCCGCCGGAAATGAGGGTTCATGTCACAAACAAAGTATTTTACGCTTATTTTTTCCTACGTCATTCTTTGTTTTCGGGGAAGTCTTTCTTGTAAATCATTAAGCACAACCTTGACTTCCAAAAACCATCATCTTATCCATGGCCGCTCGACACATTGCACTTTCAGCTTGCAAGAGAATATCTGCGTAAACTTGACATTTCGATGTTCGAAGACAATCGGTACCGGCATGAACAATATCCGTATAAACATTAATTTTCGAAATACCACCAGAAATAGTATTACGGAAATCTTCATTGCTCAATCCAGAACCACCATGTAAAACAAGTGGACAAGAGACTTTATTTCTGATCTCTCTCAATAATGATAAATTTAAATTTGGTTCTGACTTGTAGGTACCATGAACAGTACCAATCGAAACTGCAAGAAAATCACAATCCGTCCTTTCTAAAAATTCTGCAGCAACCATAGGATCTGTATATTTAATTTCATCAACTGTACCGTCTTCTGCCTCAAGACCTCCAACGGATCCAAGCTCAAACTCAACATGCGCTCCCATTTGGTGTGCTATTTTCGAAACCCGTGAGGATATGCCTACAGCAATTCTTGCTGCTTATGACGACATCGCAGTTGGCGCTATGCGCGCTCTTTATGAATACAAATACCGCGTGCCAGAAGATATCTCCATCATTGGTTATGATAATATCCGGCAATCTGCGTTCCTCCGATGTCCCCTAACCACTATTTCACCGCCTGTTGAAAAAATGGCAAAAATCTGTCTTGATATTTTATTTCAGAAGATTGAAGATAAAAATCTAAAAACAATTCAACACATATCTCTGAATTCCGAACTAATCATACGTGAATCGGCCACTTCTCTTGGGAATGAAATTGCTTCTCCGACTTCTAAAACATAAAAACAGCTGTATCAAAGTATCGAACTTACGCTGACAGACTACGCACTTTTTTCATGACAAATATTGTATTTTAATAAAATAAAAACGAGCAGCAGGTAAACTGAATTTCCGTTTACTTGCTACTCGTTTGTTGCAATTATATTTCCTGTTATTCAAACAGTCAGACAAAATTTTTATTGGCAGTTGTCTGTAGTGTACTCAATAATCGTTTCACACACTTCTTTTTTGGGGTTTTCCAATAGCAGCTCCCAGTTCCATATATAACAAATTTTCTACTATCTGGAAATACCTTGCACCCGTTGCAGTACACTTTTTCCCCTGTGCAAGTCTTTTCTGCTTCCGCTGATAAATCATTTTTATAATAGCAACTAATGCCTCAGGGTTATTTGCTCTTACTGCTTCTTTATAATTTTGCTCTCTCATTTTTTCATTGTTTATCTATGCTGTCGAAATCTCCGGAATTCGTTTGATCAGATTCCACGCTTCTTTTGTCAGACATAATCTCAATCTTAAATCTGAATTTGAAACTAGAACATATATTTTATCCTTTTCATCTTCATGAACTTCCTGAAAAAGTAACACTCAAATTGCCCTTTTTTCATTAAAACAGTCCAAAATCTAATTTATTTCACCCTCAGAACAGATAAATGCCATGATCTCTTCATATGTTTTTGTACTGTTTTCAACAGCTTTGAGCAGTTCTTTTTTCTTCTCTTCGTTTCTTTTTGCATAAAGATCTTTCAGTTTCATCATTTCGGAATCATACTTTTCCTTTACTTTTAATACCGTCTCTTCCTGCTTCTTTATCTGCTCTTCTAAAGATATCATTTTTCTCGGTCTTGCCATATATTATTTCCCCTCTTCTGCATATTTTTCAAGCAGTCTGCTCAATCCTACAGCTTTGTCCTGTATCTGGTCTGCATCCATATCAAATGCTTTTAAGATTATCTTCTGGATTGCTGTTACTGCATGATCCATACGATATTTTCCATCTGTCTGACGGACCAGTTCTATCTTTTCCAGTTCACGGACCGCTGCCGGAACGGTCATATAATTCGGCTTTTTGTCAAGTTTTTCCATTTCATCTTTCAGCAGGACATACATCCTGCTTCTTACTATCAGCGCTACAAATTCCACAAAGATCTTCGCATTTGCAGCCTCATCTGACTGTACCCGCAGGCTCCTGTTCCCAAGATAACTCTTATCTCCCCTGAACAGTTTTTCTGATACATCCCTGCTCTTATACAGTTCCAAAGCTTCTTCCGCTGTCATCTGTCTTGACGTTACGATCACAAAATATCCGCACAGATCAATCTCTTCCTGGATCACTTCTGTCCTCTCCCTTGCGCATATGATCGTCCCATCATCCTCATATATTTCAAGTTTAAAATACTTCTTATATCCATCCCCTACGGTCGCTTTTTCTCCCTTTAAACTGTTAAGATATTTTGTCATCCGGTCTATTTTTGCCTCTATCTGTTCATGTTCCGCACACGCTTTCTGGTCTGAATAATAAATATGAAAATATCTTTCTTTTTCATCTGATATATAGAGTTTTTTCTTTATTGTCTTTCCAAATGTCTTGTACTTCCGTATATTGTATTTACGAATGTTCTCAAATTCTCCTTTGTTTTCCAGGATCACCCGCCTGACAGATTCACTCATCCCCTTTACCATGATCACAAAATCATACCCGCATTCATCCATATACTGGATGTTTTCCCTTCCAAAATATCCCCTGTCCAGGATAAATCTGACCTTCTTATATCCGTATCCTTCTGCTTTTTTTAACATATACTGGAGCTGGGAAATATCTACGATACTTCCAGGATACTGCTCATAAAACAACGGTTCTTTATTATATGTATCATACGCAATGGAATAGTTAAAGACCGGCAGTCCACGGTCATCTTTCGGATGTCCAAACTCAACAAATCTCAGATCCCCGGCCTGACAGTTCTTATTGGTCGAATCGTAAGATATATATATTTTCTCCCGGTGATCCCTGTTTTCGTTCCACTCATTTACAAACCCTATCCTCTGATCATCTGTAAGTCCCGCAAGAAAATCTGATACTTTTGAATCACTATATATATGCATCTGCTTTGTAAAAAGTGGATGGCTGTAAGCATAGGAAGGATAATACTGTGCAGCATTATTTTCACTGATAAGAGAATAAGCTGCCAGATCCAGAAACAGCCCCGTCTTCTTCTTTCCAAGATATTTTTCCAGGATCTCCGGCAGTTTATATCCATTCAGGATCTTTTGGATCACCAGAAAAGTCCCTATCCGCAGACAACTGCTTCTCGTCTGTCCGGCTTTCTGTTCCGGCATCTCCTGACCGCCAAAATACTTTACAAAAGTTTCATTTGGGAGCATTCTATCCGGGTTATTTTCTGATCTTTTTCCAATGATCCTCTGCTCCGGAATATTATATTTTTTCTCTGGATGATATACTCTTTCGAGCACATATCTGACGTATACCGTACCCCCTTTTTTCACATAATTTATCTTTCCGGGTATCTTCGGAATGTCTACCTCAAAATTCAGATACATGGCATATCTCCCTTCAAACATTGAGTGTTACTTTCTACTCAATATTTTACTCCTGATTCCCCGTTTTTTCAAGATTTTCTGCCAAAAAATCCCTATTTTTCGAGGTTTTTTACAATCCGCCATTTTTTGAGTGTTACTTTTTCAGGAAGTTAAGGATTAACCATCCACATTACCTAAGATATTATCTGTTTAAACGATTTTGTAACTTCTGAATACACTCAAGCTTTTCCACATCATCCAACTTATCGAAATAAAAGAGAACATCCTCAATTTTCCCTTCACTTATTATCTCATCTGCTTCTTTATCAACCATCTTTACTTTTTCAATAGTTTCTTCTGAGAGATATTCTGGTAAATAGGCTGTTTTTTCTTTCCACTTGTGTACTGCTTTTCTGCTTTTATCTCCTAGTGTAAGTACGCTATTAATCCACTCCTGTTCTCTGACATTCATATTATTTTCCATATCAGAAATAACCTCGTGAATTATCGGCAGCACTTCAAAGTCAAACTCAGAATGTTCGTATTTATTAATCATATCCTCTGATATCTTTTTAAATTCATTTCTAGAATTAGTTACTCGCTTAATTTCATTAATATCATTCAATAATTCAGATAAATTTTTCTGAATTTCCTCAAAATCAAGCCTGTCAGCATCTGGTATTCCTTTTTGCAATACACTTGCTATATTATCTATTAACATTTCGACATCATCAGCGTTTTTTACTTCGTACAAGTCATCCCAAATATCAGACATATCTTGCATAGTTCGGTCATGATTTTTTTCTAGAGCAGCCACTCTGTCATTAATATTTTCTTGAATTTTTTGCGCATCTTTTCCAAGTGCCACGCCATACTTTTCTACTCTTGCTTGAAGTTCTTTTCCACTTTTTAAATAAAGACAAACATTTACATATGTCACATATCTAGTAATCTGACTTTCTTCCAAATATTTTTCACAATCTGCTCGTAATTCCTGGCGAGAACGAATTTCATCAATATTACTTAATTCCTCTTCTTTACGTTTCTTCACCTGCATAGCATAATTAGTAAAGCCCAGTTCTTCAAGCATATTTTGCATTTTGGTATTGTGATTTCTAAAAGTATTCACTCCCTCTACTGACTTGCAATACATGTTTGCCAAATAAGGTGTAATCAGCTGTTCAACCTCACTTTTTAGGGATGATATCAATTCTTTTACCGTATTTTTTGACTCTTCATCTAATTCATATCCATTATCCTTGAATATTTTCGTATATGGAATTGCTTCAACTAACTGTAATCCTTTTAACGCATCATATAAATTGCTTTCCTCTATAGAAGCCTCTAACTTTTCATCTATTTCTCCAATACATGTTTTCCATTCATTATTCGCTTTTTTCCCGGAATCCAGGTATTTTCTTGCAAGTAAATACTGTGTCTCAAGTTCCTCTGGAATTTCATCTACAGCCATCATATTCGCAAGGATTTTTTCTAGTGAAATTACTTCTGAAATACTTTTATTAGATTGTATTCTTTCAAAGAAACGCACATATTTACCGGTAACTGCCCCTGCATCTACCATAACAAATGCAGATTTCTTCACAACATCAATGTCTATTTTTTTATCCTTAATAACAACTAATTCTTTCCAACTATTGATATTGGTTAAAGACTCATCACATCTGAATCTCAAACAGTAATTTAAGTTAGCACAAACAACTGCAATCATAAGGACAACAACATCTTCACTCATACCATAAGGTGGACGACAAAATCTATTAAAAATATCTTTACATGCATACTCTTTATTTTCATTGATTTTTGTCACAATACTATCATATACTTTACGTGCTCTCTTTTCTTCTGGTGGAATCACTCTAAATTCCTGATCAATACATTTCCATGAAGTTGCATTAGTTGTCATTAACAATGCTTCTATTCTATTACGTACATCACTTGCAAAATTATGTATAGTGGTTTCATTTACAGAATTAGAAAGTAGCATTTTAACTATAGTGCAATAATATGTACCACCTTTACCACCAAGGTTATTTCCTTTCGTAACGAATCCATCAAAAGAGAATGGAATAGCATCAGGATATAATTCCTCAAATACTGATGTTAAATACATTGGCATTCTTATTTTAATCTCTTCAGTACCATTTGCTCCCAAATGAATTCTTTGCTTCTTCAATTCAGCAAATTCATCTTTCAAATTATTCTCTGCTTGACCAAAATCTGCTTGATAATAACGATCATATTTATTCCGATTCAAATCATCTAACTTATCTAATACATCGTACTCTAAAAGAGAATCATACAATCTATTATCGGAATCATTCAGCAACATTATAATTATAGGAGTGTTCTCTAACTGCTTAGCCATCATTTCAGCTTTTTCCACATAAGAAAGATCGGTATCCTTATTTACATATAACCACACTAATTTTCCTTTAGCTGCTGTAGAACTAATAGCATTATTCCAGTTATCTATGTATATTTTTATTCTACTCTCATCAAATTCTTCAATAGCATATAACTCTTGTTCAAATAACCATTCATTTGTCGTTATTTTATGCTGCAAAGCAAAATTTGTTGTTTGTTTTTCAAGTACTCCTGCTATTTCCTGAATTTTCAAACTTTGCAGTATTGATTTGTCTATGGAAGCTCCTGCCATGAGCCTCTTTTTTAACACTTTAAAATCATGTGCTCCATTTGATTCCTCCATAAAATCGAAGCAACCAGCATGATCATCAAATCCTAATACTGCATATTCATTTTCTAACCATTTAAGTTCTTCTTCAATTTCAGAGATTGAAAAACCACTACATACAGACAATGCTTCTTTAGCATCTGCATAATCCTTAGTTCTGAAGCGAAGTATTCTAAGAATTAAATTTGCTCGAAGGACAACTAACGATTTTTCTGATAACTTGTCCCCATATTTTCGCATAATATTATCAAATCTAATACATTGTTGTGATGGTTGTTTTCCCTCTTGCTCTGCTGCAAGCATTTCTGTATATAAATCGCCTCTCATCAATGTTTCAGGCATAATCAAAAATTCGTTATTTGAAATATCAACTTCTTTAGAATTATCAATATACTGGCTAATCAAAGTTAATGATGAACGATTCTGCAGATAATCCGATAATTGAGTTAACATAAATGTTGAAATAGGATGCATTGGATATATTCCTTCAACAATTACTTTACGGAATAATGTATAATCTCTCCACATTCCCTTTGTTACAAGCCATCTATTTAATTTTTCAAATATATTCTTCCACAAATTTTCATTGTTTTTTTGCCATGCAATTATATTCTCTTCAAAAGCAATCTTATCCTTACGTTGAATCAAGTTAGCAAAAACCGTTTCCAAATTAGAAGATATATAATACTTGTCACTTGCATCGTATCGTCCAATATATCTGCTGATGTTCTTTGTTTGATCAACACGTTGTAAATATGTTTTAATGTCAGACTGTATAAAGTTAATCACCTGCAAAACACCATTAGCATTTTGAGCAGTTTCAAAAATTTGCTGTAATGCAGAATCTCCTGACTTTGCAGCATTAACACCTGAAGCATATTCTAAGTATCTTCCAAATTCATCAAACAATAAAATAACATGTTCAAATCTACCATTAATTCCACAATATTCTGAAATAAGCATCTCTAAAATATTTGAAGCGGATAGCCCCTCATCCCATCTTATTTCCTGTCCATTAATTTCCATATATACCGCATTTACAATATCAAATGCTACTTCATCGGTCATAAGATTATCCCTAATCTTGCTAACCAAATTATCCCCAGTCTCATTCCAGCCAAACTTCCTTGCTTTTTCTTCAAACAAAGTAATAGCATTCATTGCATTACGATTAAAAAAAGTTTCTGCAGTTTCTAAAGCTCTATTTAGTTTTTTTAATCCATCATCTGGCAATCCATATAATTTTAAGCTCTTCTGTGCTGCTTTCAAAATTTCAGAATGTAAGTTGAAATCTCTCATTCCATTGATTACCAACACAAAGTTTTTCTCATCAGTCAATGATTTTATATGTTCTGCTGCCTCGGCATCAATACTAGAAATATTAGATAAAATTTTATTATATGTTTCAGGCATATAATCTTTTCCTGAAAATATCTGTCCCAATGTTACAGCCAAGTGTGATTTACCGGTACCATAATCAGCAATTGCTAACGTCAGCGCATTTGCATGATCATCTAACATTTTCTCTGTAAGTTCTTCAACCAAACTAATCGTATCTATACGCTTTTTACCTGCACCTTGATCTTCTACCCCAAAATACTGCTTTCCATGAAACACAAAATTTTCTGCAACCTTTGCTGCTTTTTCTTGTGAATAAAACCAATCAGCTTGAACAGCACCTTCAAAATATAAATCTCTTCTAAATTCTAGTATTTTGCCTAACTCCATGATGAACTCCTCCTAACACAATTCACTATACAAGTTATTTGTCAACTCATCTTCTGTTACAAGTTTCAATATCGTATATGGCATTAACTGCCTATTCATTCTAATCAATCCTCTATCCGCTAAATGTTCCATTACTTCATACTCTGCTTTTAAATCCCATCCAAAAGCTTTTCCAAATCCTAATTCTGCAAATTGAACTGATGATATTTCGTCCTGTTCAGGGTAAAATTCGTCCCAATACTTCCATAATACTATTGCATACATATATATAAATTCTTTATCATACGGAAGCGAATTACAACTAACGACATCATCCTGAATTGTCAATATTTCAAGTTCTGAAAAGAAATCGTCATATGAGCCAAAAAAAGGGGCAATATTTTTAGTTGTTACTTTATTGGCGTATAGTTGATTTAATTCTAATATCAATAGCTCTTTCTTTATTCCATTTCGATACTTTGGAAAAATGCTATTAAAAATATCACTCCACATATCTGCACCATTTTCCTGACGCAAAATCATCGCATGTAAAAGCGTTTTCGTTAATAATTCTTGCAAGCCTGGATCTTCCATATAAATAATTTCCCCTAAATCCGTCCTTGACAATTTAATCTGTTTTTCTTTTCTTTCGCTTTTTACTAATCCCATATATTCCGCATAACTTATATGTGGCTCAACTTTTCCACTAGAAGTCCCCTGGGGAATGCCTGTTACTGCTGAAATATCCTTTACCGAACGCCATGTAATACCATCAGCAATATCTAAGATACTACTGATATACTGGCATTCAGGCTTAAATGTTTGGTGAAAATTTACATTAACTTGCTTTGACATTTAACATCTCTCCTTAAACGAAGTAATATTAGTAACTGTAGGTTTTGTTCCACCAAAAGTACCATCATCCTTTTTGCGGTCACCAACGACTATACACTGACCTTTTTTTAATGTCTTCAAAGCTCCAATCCAAAGACTGGAATTGATAGGATCTAGTTGCTTTGACATCTTAGTTATTTCTTCATCAGTAGGTTTAAAATACAATTTAAAAGCTGCCTGCATCAATCTAACCACTTCGTCGTCAGCAAGTACTTTTAATGATTGTGTTGCAAACCAAGCAGACCAGCCAAATTTTCTTCCTTCTGTAAGGATAGCCTTGCTTGGCGAATTTTCCTTATGGGATAAATTCTGTGCCTCATCTAAAACTACTACAAATGGTTTTTCTTTTGAACCATAATTTTTTGTATAATACCATGCATCCCAAAGCATTAATTCAGTAACAATAACTTGCATTTCTCTATCTATCATTGTTAATTGAAATATATTCAATTTTGCTTCATCAGCATACAATATTTTGCCCCAATCAAATTCTGCATCTTTGTTGAATTCTATACTATGGAAAAATGGTGTCATTTTTGATACAACAGTTTTTGCAGATGCATTTTTTGATTGTATCTCCACTAATTCTTCTTGGAAATGGTTCATATCCATAATATCTCCATATTTTTCCATTCCCACTCTTGTAGCCTCGTAAATAGCCGCATACTGTTGTTCGCCAAACCCATATACATGAGTTAAAATATTGGCAAATCGTCCAGCCACATCAGCTGGTGTATCTTGTATCTTCATTCCTGCAAAATCTTGTTCTTGTCTCTTAAATGGATTTATAGGAACACCTTGTATTTTTACAATATGCTGATTGATTTTATTATGCATACTATCAACAAATTCTGGTTCAAGTTGATCTAATCTGAATCCTTCTGTATAATCAAATACAACGGAAGACACATTGCCCTTAGCTAATTCATACAACATTGTCTGAATACTATATGTCTTTCCTTGACCTGATGTGCCCGTAATTAATAAATGTCTATTTGCCATTTGCGGACTTCCAAATTCCCAATACACATCTGTAGACATTTTATTTTTGCCTATTAAAACTCTGATGTTTTCAAGACTATCCTTATTTTCAATCACATCTGTCTTAATAGATTGATGAGAATCGCTATGTGCAACTTCAGATGCCTCATCAGATAAATTATGTGATTCAATTGTCTCATCTAAATTTAAAGTTTCTGTTTCCTCATTAGTACTGTTTACCGATACATTTTCTGATGCAACCTTAGCTTTTTCATGCGGTACATCCTCAGAAATAACATCATCTTTATTAACCGAACTATATGTTTCAGCAAATTGCATTCTTTTTATTTTTCCGCTTTGCGAAGATTCAATTTCCTCCGCAAGAACCCTTTCACGCTCTTCAATCCTTTCTTGTACCTCATCATCCTCAATAAAATCTTTTGCATTTATATTTACAAAATTAACATCACTTACCTCATTTCCTAATAAAAATGACTGTATTATTTTCTGCGGAATGTCACATATCATTATTCCGTCATCAGATATATTTTCAGTCTCATTATCACCAGGCATATCTATCCAAAATCCTAATATTCTTGAATTCCACTCAATTTCATAATTGCCATCCAATATGCTTCGAAGTCTTGAAGATACTTCAGCAAATTCCGATGTATTGTTGCTAAAAGTAACCTGTGCAAATGCCAATGCACGATATAATTGAGCATACCAATATCTTCTTTTTATCGATTTTGAGTTTGGGTTGAAAATTTTGCTCAATCTATGTACTCCATGTTTCACCTGTTCAAGTGCATGGTTTTTGTGCTGTTCAGCATTAGCATATATTGAAGTCTTACATTCAGTTACTGTAGCTTTTAATTTCAGTTTCTCATCATCTGTAAAAAATGCCTCTAAAACAAGGAAATCAGGACGAGACGCAGAACTATCATCATCCTTATCAATATCTCCATCAAACCAGTGCTTATATGAGTCTAAATGGATTACAATTTTAAGGACACTATCACTATATGATTTTTCTTCCCTTAACGAAGTTAATATATACGCTAAAAATTCACGAATATTTTCATCTTTGGGATTAATTGCGGACAAAAGGCTAATTCCATCCAATCCACTTGCCTCATCAATACAAAGCTGTGCTGCCTTTTTTATCTGTTCTTTGTCCCACTTAAATAAACTATATAAACGATCCTCCAATTTTTTTCTAATCGTTTCCAATATCGTTTTTCTTGTAGTAATTGTTAAATTATATTGTCCATATGCACCTTTTCCGGTGCTAAAACCAATAATATTGTAGTCCTGCTGATGCACATCATCACTTCTTAACAAAGCTCCATCCATACCACTATCAACACACACTACCCAATAAGCCTTTTCATGAAGGAAATGGACAATTGCTTGACCATCAGAATCAATACTTACTTCTTTAGAGGCAATGTACATTTCGTCCGGGATTTTTTCCATATTATTACGATAACGCACAATTTGTGTATGCTCATAAGCAGCCTTAAACTGTGGTTGCGACAATTCAATTGTTCTCTTTACTGAAGTACTGGATATAGGCGTAGGTTTATAAACTATCGGAAATCTACACTGACTTGGTGCTAAACTTTCATTACTATGTGATGCAACAAATCCCAAATTATTTACCTTGAGAATATCCATTACAAATGCTATATCATTGTTACCATTCAATAATTTTTCCAGCTGTGACTTTGAATTCCATTCATTTAAATAAGTGTGAATATTCACATTCTCATCCTGTGAAAAAAACTCATCCATCCAATATGCAAGATAATTTCTTCCACCTTTATTCTCTGGTTTGACAAGAATACGCAACGAGATATCAACCTTAGCAGAAATATTATTCTTTCTTCTAGCATCAATATACTTATATATTGCAGCAACAATCGGCTGTAATTCTGATGGATCAATAAAAACAATACTAAGATTATCTGCCGAATTAGGAAATGCCTTTGCATAGTCTAACATTACCCCATATATCATCTTAGCATTATCATTTAATCTTGATACTTCATTTTTATCAAAATCATCATCGAATATAGCATCCTTATGAATCATATCTCTTAATCTATTTTCATTTTTAATATCATTTCTTCCATATAAACTAAATGCTCCATAAGAAGCTATTGTGCCAAAATACACCTGTCCATAAGAAGGGAACAAATCAAGTGTGCTCTGTAACATACTCATTTGAAGTAAATCTGATAATGTGTCTGATATTTCTTTTTCAGTTATTTTTTCCTTCTCTTGTGCCTCATTCCACCATTCACCACATCCATCCAGGAAAAATATTTTTTGATCATTTATCTTTTCTAAAGTTGCAGGATGCCATGCCGGAACTATACAACTCTCAATTTCTTTTTCTGCTTCAAACACACTTATATCACCAATTATATTAAACGAATTGATATATGCATCTAAAATCCATTTTAGATTTTCTGGAAAAGTTCTTTCTCTTAAATATTTTCCAAGATTTGCATACGCTGCGCATAATTTCGATATTTCTGAACAATCTTTTGCTAAACATGTATAAAACCCTTCGTTAGCAATAGCGTATGCAAATTCTGTAAATGCCTTTCCTACCTCGTCAAACCTTGCTGAAATAACTTTCTCGTCTGTCGGTATCTTTCTATCAATATAATCTGCCAAATTAAAATCAAATGATATATCACTCTCTTTTAAGCGATCAAAAAATTCCTCTTCGCTCTTTGAAAATATCAAAGAGATAATTTTATTTATTTCAGATACCGGAATGTAAATACCCTCTTTATCCTTGCAAAAATCTTGTAAACATAATTCGCCAAAATTTTTATCCCAAGAATTAGCCGCATCGAATTTCCACTGAAAATCATGATGAAATTTTTTCCCATTAACATCATAACAAGTTGAAAAACTAATCTTACTTACAGACTTATTTGCTGATGCGGACTTAATCATGGCATCTTCTTCAATAAAATGATATGCCCGTGCCGGTATAAGAAAACCTTCTGGCTGACATGATAAAGTTATATCATTATAGTTAACCGTCCACATTCTTTTATTTAAATATTCTATAACTCCACCGCAATGAGTGCATATTGCCTTCCAAGTATCCAGTAATTGCTGTTGTTCTTCATCATCTTCAATATCGGAATACATGCACACAATTTCAGCTTGTGAAAATCTAAATTCAATATTTTCAATACTAATGTCTGCATTTTTAATATGTGCTAATGTTGTAAATAATGCATTTGTAAATACTTCTAGTGGATCTCCAATCAATGTTTTAACTTTATCTTTAGGTGGTTTTTTCCCAGTAGGTATACCTATTTCCAAAACATCTTCAACTATACTATAATCCACCGTAAGCAATTTACTTGTATTTTCGCTCAAATTTTCGCCAATAATAAATTCCTTCAATACTTTTGAGAATTCATCATAATTACTTATTCCCTGTTCAGACCAGCAATCATTATCTCCAGGATATTTTGCTAAATCTGCTTCTCCCGAATTATAATAATCGATTCTCTTCATGTATTTATTATATTGAGTAATAGACATCTTACTATTAAATGGTTGACGTACGATGAATCTGTGACACCCCGCCAATACATTTTTGCGCCCCATAATTTCCTGTCTTTTCGGCAATTCAAGACGTCTTAAAGGAAGTCCCCATGTAGGCAATTCATTAAAAAACAATTCAATAAAATCTTTACTATTAGAAATTTTTCCATTCCAAGAGTCTGCTATATCACTTAATTTACATATATCTATAGCCTCAAACTCAAATAAGTCTTTGTAAAGGCGATCAATCACTTCATTATCCGAATCAGTAAACGAGTCATCGTTAAAAATCAAATGATATTTGCCATTCAATGTTTTAATGAGAATATCAGGAGTAATACTTTGAAAATTAGCAAGTCCACCTTTATCTTCTTCATCTTCTGTTCCCAAAAGCACTACAACATTACTATCGTGAAGATTTCTATAGTGTGTCATACTATCTTCTTCTGCAACCCAATTATGTTGCATCATAGATTGTAAAATTGTTGTATTGTCTGATTTTTTCTTAAATGCATTCCATTTATTCTTTGCGAGCTTTATATCTAAAGAAAGCCCCTCTTTAAGAAGTTCTTCTGAAAGTTTTGATGCAACCTGCTCATAGATTTTTATACTATCAAATCCATCCACTCTAATCATGGTTTCTTTATCTTTAGAAGGCTCATTATCCATTATCAGTTCAATAATTCTATTTACAACATATTTCATGAAATTACCTCCTCAATTGGCTCATATGGATTAATAACTATTGAAGTCGCATCTGACAATTCTTTTAAAAAACCTGTAGAACGTAAAAATTGCTGAAATGCAACTACATTTTCAGAAAAGCTATTCGCTAATGAAGAATCCATAGATGAATCTTGCATACTTTTTCTATACTCTTCCGGTCCAATCACTATTCTATAATTTTGGTATAGTTTTTCCAAAAACATTTTTAATGTCATCTTATCTCCTGGTTGAATTAATGATAAAACAAGAAAACGAATCACATCCTCAGATAATGTAAATCTTTCAAAAGGTCCCGAAACAGGAATAATACACTGCAATTCCTTCCCCTTGCTTCTAAAAATATTCATTGAATTTGTATAGGCATCTTTCACGCTCTTCATACGTTCATCTTCAGGAATTTCTGCTTCATCAGCCATTTTGTTAATTGCAGTCATAAAATCAGACTCTAATCTTCTAAAAGACTCATGTGCAATCTTTTTAACTGTATCAGTAGTTTCGCCCTTCATATCCACTATCCAGATTGGTGTATCTTTACCAAGATAATCTGCAACTCTAAAAGACATCATACGCATAATTTGAAACATAACACCTTTGGCAAGAATTTCTATTCTTGTTATTGGATGTAACTTACACGAAAGATAACTAATCAATTCATCCACACTACTTCTACCACATTCTTTGTAACCTG
>ENA-ORRO01001715-ORRO01001715.1-human-gut-metagenome-genome-assembly--contig:-NODE-1715-length-14791-cov-4.506583_pt1 | contig 14791 bp, 18 predicted proteins | sample MGYA00242176_ERZ509136 | MGnify/ENA primary metagenome ERZ509136 (study PRJEB26280, sample SAMEA2338644) | human gut metagenome | biome: human gut; feature: human-associated habitat; material: faeces...
TTTTGAAGATTTCATAAAGATTCCCGAAAACAGAATATGAACAATACACCGTAACTGTGGAGCATATGCGGAAATCGCCGACCTGTACGGCTGCTCCAAGGCGTCTATCTTTGAGAGTATCGAGGCGGTCAGGAAGAAAGTCAAAAAATATTGGATGCGGTGCCCTGACGAATAAGTGTTTTCGGGCTACCCGGTGAGGGGAACTTTTTCCCATCACACAAGTGGAGAGGACAGGCAGTTTTACGCTGTCTGTCCTCTTTGGATTTAGGAGGAACGCCCATGAAAACGATTAACCTGAGAAAACTCTATTTCTCGCAGTACCATGAAGATGTATTTGTGGAGGTCAGCGACGAAGTGGCAGAAGCTCTCCTTCTTATGCAACGTGCAGAAAACAATCGCAGACAAAAAAATAATTATTACAAAGCCTACTATTCGATTGATTGCGTGGATGGAATCGAAATGGCTGCTATTCACGGAGAACAACTTTCTCCGGAAGATTATTTAATCGAATTGGCGGAACAGGATGAATGGAATTGTATGCTGCAACGGCTAAATGAAACGCTTGCCCGCTTGACACCAACTCAGCAACGGCGTATCCATGCGCGATATATGTTAAAAATGAAAAATAAGGATATTGCGGCAATGGAACATATCTCCCCTGCGCAAGTCAGTCAATCCATCCGTGGAGGCATAAAGCGCCTGCGGCAATATCTCTCGCGTGATGAGTGGGCTGACCGTTTATGAAAACGATCAATTTGAGAAAATTCTATGGCTCTGTTTATAAAACGGACACATTCATAGAACTGCCCGATGAAATCGTGGATGCGCTGGAAAGCGGAGAACGTATAGAACATTATTCGGGACAAAAAATAAGGGAACACACCTATTCCATCGACTATTCGCCGGAAATAGAATATCACTTTCCGAATCAGGAACCTTCTGCCGAAGAAATTCTTCTGGCAAAAGAGCAGAAAGAACGGATGGTTCTTATGCTGCAATGCCTGCAAGAAGCGCTTGCGACCCTGACCCCAATGCAAAAACGACGATTAGAGGCGCGTTTTGCAGCGGCAATGAAATATCGAGAAATTGCAGATGAGGAGAACGTCAGCATGACTTCGATTACGACAACGGTCAGGGATTCTGTGTTAAAACTGAGAGATTATTTTATAAAACACGGATGGTTAGAATCTCCAAAGGAGGCAACGGTATGTACGAGAGTAGCCCCACGGAAACGAATCAGAAAAAAGACGAGAAGGAACAAATCATGAAGAAAATTCGCCAGTTGGAAAATCAACAGAAGATTCTGTTGAATCGCCAGAGCGACATGGAGCGCCGCGCCAGAACCCGCCGCCTGATTGAGCATGGCGCAATTCTGGAGAGCGTCTTTCCCACCCTTGCAGCGCTGCCGGGCGAGGAAGTCAAGGCATTTCTTTTAGCGCTATCCCGTCTGCCAGAAGCAGCGGAATTGCTGAAAAATACGGTGAAAAACGAAGCGACGGAGTAACCGCAGGATTCCAAAGGCGCACTTATGCACCTCGTCGGGGCAAGCTCCATATTCTTCGTTTCGCCGCAAGCGGCAAAACTCATCCATTCCGCTGCCCCTCCTCTCCCCACAAAGTCTTGAGACTTTGCAGGGACCCCATTAGGTGCTGTGCGCTCTGCCGAGGGCTGTTGCGGTCAAAGACCGCGATGGGGCGATGCCCCAACCCCCTTTATACTCCGCACAGAATATCTTGCGAAAGGAGGAAACGCATATTGCTATTTTTCATTGCACCATCAAGCTGGTGCAGCGCAGCAAGGGAAAATCTGTCGTTGCCGCTGCTGCATATCGCAGTGGGACAAAGCTGGTCAACGAGTGGGACGGCATGACGCATGATTACACCCGCAAAGGCGGCGTTGTCCATGCCGAGATCATGCTGCCAGCGCACGCGCCGCCGGAGTTTCAAGACCGCGCTATTCTCTGGAACAACGTAGAGCAAATCGAGAAATCCAAGGACAGCCAGCTTGCCCGCGAAGTGGAAGTTGCCCTGCCCGTGGAACTGAGCCGGGAGCAGCAGCTATCCCTTGTCCGTTCGTATGTGAAAGATAATTTTGTAGATAAAGGCATGTGCGCCGATTTTGCCATCCATGACCGCGACACAGGAAATCCTCACGCCCACATTCTGCTGACTGTTCGTCCGTTGAAAGAGAATGGGCAATGGGGTGCAAAATGCCGCAAGGTCTATGAACTGGATGAACGTGGTCAACGCATCGCAGATGGCAGAGGCGGATGGAAAAATCATCGAGAAGATACGACGGACTGGAACGACAAAGAACAGGCTGAGGTCTGGCGCAGCGCATGGGCAGATTATACCAATCAGGCGTTGGAAGCTGCCGGAAAGTTGGAACGAATCGACCATCGCAGTTATCAGCGGCAAGGCGTTCAGAAAATCCCCTCGGTGCATTTGGGCGTTGCCGCGAAGCAAATGGAAAAGCGCGGCATAGTTACCCGAAAAGGCGATTTGAATCGACAGATTACCGCCGATAACAAACTGCTCAAAGAGATTAAAGCCCGCATTGCCCGGTTGCACCGTTGGACAAAGGATGAAGCTGCAAAGCCGAAGAGCAGTCAGCCCACCCTATTGCAGCTGTGGGAGACACAACAGGCAATGCGCGACAAGCCGGCTTCCCGTTACGAATCGATTAGGAAGCTGCGGGAACAGGCAGCGCTTTATAATTTGCTTGCCGCAAACGGCATCACCGCCATGCAGCAGCTTCATGAAAAAGTGGATGCCATGAACGCACAATATTATAAACTGCGAGGTGAAATTGTATCCGCTGAACGTCGAATTGCGACGCTGGAAGAACGGCTGGACATGTTTGAAAAATACGAGAAAAACAAAGCGGTGCAGCGCCAGTATGTCAAAGTGAAACCTGCCAAGCGGGAGCAATTCGAACAGAGCTATCGTGCCGAGTTGACCCTGTATAAGGCTGCTGTTCGGTATCTGGAAAATCTGAAAACCGAGGGCGAACCTGTCACGCCGAAAAAATGGCGGAGCGAGGTTGAATCTCTAACCGCACAGAAGAATTTGCAGTATCAGGAGATGCGCGCCATGCGAGAGGAAATCAAGGCGGTAGAAAAGCTGAAAAAGGCAGCCGAGTGGCTTGAAAAGGATGCTCAGGCAAAGGAAAAGAAACGAAACGAACCCGAACGCTGAACATAAGAAAGCCGTCGTACAGAATCACTTCCATACGGCGGCAGATGTTATTTCCCGAAAAGATCGCTATGCGTTCCGGTACGGGCTAACGTCAGCACCAGCACTTCATCTTCGATACGGTAGATCAGCAGCCAATCGGGAAGAATGTGGCACTCGCGGTGTCCCACCCAGTTCCCGGTCAAAGCATGGTCTTTGTGCTTATCGGGAAGCGTTTCGCCCATTGCAAGCATGGCAATCACTTCTTCCAGCAGTTCGATTTTCATGCTGCGTTTCATAGCCAGCTTGAAGTCCTTTTTGAACTGCGTGGTGGGCTTGACGATGTATTTCGTTTTTCTCATGCTTTCAGATCTGCAAACAGCTCATCCAGATCGGTATAGCCTTTCACGGACGGATCCTTTGCAATCCTTTCTGCTTCCAACATGGCAGCAATCGTTTCCTTGTTGGGCTGATTCAGAGAGATATCAAACGGAATACGTCCCTCACGGAGCGACTGACGAACAAAGATGTTGAACGCGGTGGACAGGTTCATGCCGAGTTCTCCAAAGAGTGCGTCGGCTTGCGCTTTCAAATCCGAATCCATACGGATGCTGATGTTTGTGGTAGAGCCAGCCATAAAACCATCTCCTTTTCTACTGATGAATATAGTATATGTTGTTTGCACGAAGAAATCAATACTTTGCACGAATAATTTACAAAAATTCAGTCGGTGTTGGAAAACGCACTGAAAAGAAAATCAAACGCAAAGGAGAAATCCATGTCAGAAAATCGCAAATATTATTACATGAAACTCAAAGAAAACTTTTTTACGGACGCCAAGATGGTCATTCTGGAAAGTATGCAGGATGGACTGCTCTATTCCAACCTGCTGCTGAAGATGTATCTCATGTCCTTGAAATACAACGGTATTCTCATGCTTAACGATCATTTGCCCCATACGCCTCAAACCATCGCAACCTTTACCCGACATCAAATCGGCACGGTGGAACGGGCGATCAAAGTCTTTTTGGAGTTTGGTTTTGTGGAGATATTGACGGATGGAAGCTACTATATGGCGGACATCCAGCTTTTGATCGGGCAATCTTCTACCGAGGGCGAGCGCAAGCGAAAGGAGCGGATGCGCTTGAAGCGGCAAAATCTTCTTCCGTCCGGGCAGGTGGACAAATGTCCACCAGAGATTAGAGATAAGAGATTAGATATTAGAGATAAAGAGAATAGAGAGTGTGTCGGCACACCCGCCTATGGACGTTATCAGAACGTGTTTCTCACCGATGATGAATTGACTGAGCTGCAAAAGGAACTGCCCGCCTTGTGGCAGACCTACGTTGACCGACTCTCCGAGTACATGGCGTCCACCGGCAAGCAGTATCAAAACCACGCGGCTACTATTCGCCGCTGGGCAGCCGAGGATAGAAAGAAAGCAGCAACACAGACCCGAAACCGAGATTACAGCGTTCGAGAAGGTGAAACCGTATGATGGAAATCACTGAGGAAATCCGCGCTTGGATTAAAAGAAATGCTGGAACAACGAAATTAGATGCAGATGAGTATATCGACGCATCCGACGGTTTGATTCATTGTAAAAATTGCAAAGGCTCACGACAGACGATTGTGCCAAACTTTGGCAAGCCGGGATATCTTATGCCGCGATGCATCTGTGCCTGTCAGATCGAGGCGGAGCGGCGGCGCAAAGAAGCAGATGCGCAGCGGGAACGCATGGAGCGAATCAAGCGCCGCAAGGCACAGGGACTTCAAGACCGCTATCTGTATGACTATACCTTTGCCAACGACAACGGCCAAAATCCCCTGATGGACAAGGCCCGCGCCTATGTGGAGAACTGGAAGGAGGCATACCGAAACAACACCGGCCTGCTTCTGTTCGGAGATGTGGGAACAGGCAAATCCTTTTTCGCCGGTTGTATCGCAAATGCCTTGCTTGAACGGGATGTTCCCGTACTGATGACGAATTTTCCATCCATCTTGAACCGACTGACGGGCGTGTTCTCCGAGGATAGAGCGGATTTTATCGCCAGTTTGGAACTTTACGACCTGCTGATTATTGACGATTTGGGTGTGGAGCGCAGCACCGAGTATGCGATAGAGCAGATGTTTTATGTGATTGACAGCCGATATCGCAGCCGTAAACCCATGATTATCACCACAAATCTGCGCTTAGAAGAAATCAAAAATCCGCCCGACCTTGCCCACGCCCGCATTTATGACCGCATATTGGAACGCTGTGCGCCTATTCTCTTTGTCGGAAAGAACTTCCGAGAGGAAAACGCGGCGGTAACGAGAACGGCGGCAAAGCAGATCGTATCCCCTGAAGAAAGGAGCCTTGCAGAATATGAGAATTGAAAATACGCCCCGCACAATGACCGTTCAGCCGGAGCAGAACGCCCCGGCACTGGTGCGGAAGATTGGAAAGACCACTTACAAGGTTCGCGTCCATTTCAGCACCACCAGCACGGAAACCATGAGCGATAAAATCAAGCGTATGTTGAAAAACGAAGTGCGGCAGATGTGAGCTGCCTTTAGATAAAAAGCGAAGGTCGGGAATCTGGAGTGGATTTCCGACCTTGCTTTTTATGAATTTGATGAAAAAGTCCTTGACTTTTCGTCTCTGGCAAGACCGCTAAGAGCATTTTGGTGTCGGCGGGTGCGCGTCTCGCGCCATTCGACATCGCGGAGCTTCGGGAGATTCTGTCCTATGACGAATTGGAGCTGGACACGCTGGGCGACCGCAAGACGGCGCTGTTCCTCATCATGAGCGATACGGACAGCACGTTCAATTTCCTCATCAGCATGATTTATACCCAGCTTTTCAATCTGCTCTGCGAAAAGGCGGATGACGTGTACGGCGGGCGCTTGCCCGTGCATGTGCGATGCCTGATTGACGAGTGCGCCAACATCGGGCAGATTCCCAACCTTGAAAAGCTGATGGCGACCATCCGCAGCCGGGAAATCTCCGCCGTTCTGATTTTCCAGGCACAGAGCCAGCTCAAAGCCATTTACAAAGAGCAGAGCGACACAATTCAAGGGAATTGCGACAGCTCAATCTTCCTCGGCGGACGTGAAGCGACGACGCTCAAGGAGCTTTCCGCCGTGCTTGGACGCGAAACCATCGACACCTGCAACACCGGCGAATCGAGGGGACGCGAAACGTCGCACAGCCTGAATTACCAAAAGCTCGGGAAAAGCCTGTTGTCCGCGGATGAGCTTGAAGTGCTGGACGGCGGCAAGTGCATCTTGCAGCTTCGCGGCGTGCGCCCGTTTCTGTCGAGCAAGTATGACATTACAAAGCATCCGCATTACAAATATCTGTCTGATGCAGACCCGAAAAACGCCTTTGACGTGGAGCGGTTTATCCGAAGGAAAATGAAGGTCAAGGCGGATACGGTGACGGATGTGTATGAGGTGGACGCAGAGGAAAATGGGGATGAATTGTCCCTCGAATAACAGGAGGAAAATGTGAAAGGAACCAATTATGCTGCGCGGCATGATGCGGGGGCGTTCTCCGCCCCGGTATGCCTTGTGCGCAGAACCGGAAAACAAAATATGAAAAAGGAGAAAGCCGGACGGGAGCGCGCTTGCGGGAGGATGCAGGCGCTTTTTTCATCCGGTTTTGCGCGATAAACCCGATATCCGGCTCAAAAAAGAATGGCTTTTTTCAATCAGGCGGTCACGGTGCTTCAATCCCTCGTCGTCGCCATCGGCGCGATTCTGTCCATCTGGGGCGGCATTAACCTGCTGGAAGGTTACGGCGGGGACAACCCCGGCGCGAAGTCGCAGGGCGCAAAACAATTCGTCGCCGGCGCAGGCGTCGCCCTGATCGGCACGACGCTGATTCCGCTGCTGACCGGGCTTTTCGGCGGCTGACGGATGGCGGGGCTTTGCGAAATTGGGTATGAGAGGAGGTGGTTATTTTGAATTTTCTTTGGGATAAGGTTACGGAGTGGCTCAAGGAACTGCTCATCGGCAGCATTATGAGCAACCTCACCGGGCTGTTTGACAATGTGAATCGACAGGTGGCGGGTGTTGCGGACAACGTGGGTGCAACGCCGCAGGCGTGGAACGGCGGCGTATTTGGCATGATCCGAAACCTGAGCGACAATGTGATTCTCCCGATTGCGGGCGTGATTCTCGCGCTGGTGGCGACGCTGGAGCTGATTCAGATGATCGTTGACCGCAACAACATGCACGACATGGATACGTTCATGCTGGCAAAGTGGGTGTTCAAGACGGCGTGCGCGGTGGTCATCGTGACCAACACATGGAACATCGTGATGGCGGTGTTCGACGTGGCGCAGAGCGTGGTCAGCCGCGCGTCGGGGCTGGTGATTGCCGATACGGATATCCGCATCGACAGCGTCATCGTCGGGCTTGAAGCGAAGCTGGCGGAGATGGAGCTGGGCGCGCTGTTTGGATTATGGGTGCAGAGCATGTTTGTCGGCTTTACGATGTGGGCGCTGGCAATCTGCATTTTCATCATCACCTATGGACGCATGATCGAGATTTACCTTGTAACCTCGGTTGCGCCCATCCCGATGGCGACGATGGCGAACCGCGAATGGGGGCAGATGGGGCAGAACTATCTGCGAAGCCTTTTTGCACTGGGGTTTCAGGCGTTTCTCATCATCATCTGCGTGGCGATTTATGCCATACTGGTGCGCGGCATTGCGGTGGAGAGCGACGTATCCACGGCGATTTGGACGTGCATGGGGTACACGGTGCTGCTGTGCTTTACGCTGTTTAAGACAAGCAGCTTGGCGCGAAGCATTTTCCATGCTCACTGATTTTAGACGAAGGAGGATGAATGTGGCATACGTTCCCATTCCGAAAGACCTGACGAAAGTCAGGCAGAAGCTGATTCTGAACCTGACGAAGCGGCAGGTCATCTGTTTTTCCGGCGGGGCGCTCATCGGCGTACCGCTTTTCTTTTTGACGAAAAACGCGCTGTCCGGCAGCATGCCGACGTTTCTTATGATCTTTGCCATGATGCCGTTTTTCGCGCTTGGCCTGTATGAAAAGAACGGCGAACCGCTGGAAGCCGTGCTGCGGCACATCATCGAGAGCCGCTATCTGCGCCCGAGACGCAGAATCTATCAGACCCAGAACATTTATGCGCTGCTGGAAAAGCAGGCGCAGCTTGAAAACGAGGTGAAAGCCATTGCTCAAGGCAACAAACAGAAAGCTCACAGGAAGCGAAAAGCGGCAGATTAAGGCGGTCATCCGCCGCGCGCGGAGCGGGCACGGAAACCGCGTCAGCGCGCAGCAGACGATCCCCTATCAGCGGATGTACCCGGACGGCGTCTGCCGGGTGGACGTGAACCGCTACAACAAGACGATCCAGTTTCAGGACATCAATTATCAGCTCTCCGAAAACGAGGATAAGGACGCGATTTTTGGAAGCTGGTGCGAGTTCATCAACTACTTTGACAGCTCGGTTTCCTTCGAGTTTTCGTTTCTCAATCTGGAAAACGGACAGAGCGGAGGAGACGACCGCATTGAGATGACCGCGCGGCAGGACGATTTTGACGGCATCCGCGAGGAATATGCGCAGATGCTCCAAAACCAGCTCGCGCGGGGCAATAACGGCCTGCGCAAGACGAAATACCTGACGTTCACCATCGAGGCGGACAGCGCGCGCAACGCAAAGCCGCGGCTTGAACGCATCGAGACGGAGCTGCTGGGCAATTTCAAGCGGATGGGTGTTCACGCGCAGGCGCTGGACGGCAAAGCGCGGCTGGCGCTGCTGCACGGCATCTTCCACATGGACACGAAAGAGCCGTTTGCGTTTGACTGGGACTGGCTCGCGCCATCCGGGCTGTCTACGCGGGACTTCATCGCGCCCGCCTCGTTCGAGTTCCCGGACGGGCGCACGTTCAGAATCGGGGAGAAGTTTTGCAGCGCGTCGTTCTTGCAGATTACCGCCGCCGACCTGTCCGACCGGGCGCTGGAAGCGTTTCTGGCGGTGGACAGCAGCCTGATCGTGTCCATGCACATCCGCGCCATCGACCAGACGGAAGCCGTGAAGATGGTTAAGCGCAAGATCACCGAGCTGGACAGGACGAAGATCGAGGAGCAGAAGCGCGCCGTGCGTTCCGGCTACGACATGGATATCCTGCCCAGCGACCTGACGACACTGGATGCGGGCGCAAAGGACATGCTCAAAAGCCTGCAAAACCACAACGAACGCATGCTGATGCTGACGTTTATTCTGGTCAACGCGGCGGACACGAAGCGCAAGCTCAAGGCGGATGTGCAGCAGTGCCGGAGCATCGCGCAGACGATGAACTGTTCGCTGGTGACGCTGGATTTTCAGCAGGAGCGGGCGATGCAGGCGGCGCTGCCGCTGGGTGTGAACCCGATTCGCATCGAGCGAGGGCTGACGACCAGTGCGCTGGGCATTTTCATTCCGTTTACGACGCAGGAGCTGTTTCAAAAAAGCGAAGGCGCGCTGTATTACGGCGTGAATTCGCTGTCCCACAACATGATTCTGGTGGATCGCAAGCTGCTGAGCAACCCGAACGGGCTGATTCTGGGTACGCCGGGCAGCGGCAAGTCGTTTGCGGCGAAGCGGGAAATGGTCAACGTGTTTCTGGTGACGGACGACGACATCATCATCTGCGACCCGGAAGCGGAGTATGCGCCGCTGGTCAGGCGGCTGCACGGGCAGATCATCCGCATTTCGCCCGTCGGCAGCGACTACATCAACCCGCTGGATATCAACATGAATTACGCGGATGAGGAAGACCCCGTGACGCTGAAATCCGACTTTGTGCTGTCGATGTGCGAGCTGATCGTCGGCGGCAAGGAGGGCTTGCAGCCGATTGAAAAGACGGTCATCGACCGGTGCGTCCGTTCGGTGTATCAGGCGTATTTCGCCGACCCGAAGCCGGAAATCATGCCGATTCTGGAGGATCTGTACGTCGAGCTGAAGATTCAGCCCGAACCCGAAGCCCAGAGGATTGCGACGGCGCTTGAAATCTATGTGCATGGCAGCCTGAACCTGTTCAACCATCGCACGAACGTGAACCTGAAGAACCGACTGGTCTGCTACGACATCAAGGGGCTGGGCCAGCAGCTTAAAAAGCTGGGGATGCTCATCGTGCAGGATCAGGTCTGGAACAGGGTGACGATCAACCGGGCGCAGAAGAAATCGACCCGGTATTACATGGATGAGTTCCATCTGCTGCTGAAAGAGCCGCAGACGGCGGCGTACTCCGTGGAGATTTGGAAGCGTTTTCGAAAATGGGGCGGCATCCCGACGGCGATTACGCAGAACCTGAAAGATCTGCTGGCGAGCGCGGAAATCGAAAACATCTTTGAAAACAGCGACTTTATCCTGATGCTCAATCAGGCGCCGGGCGACCGCGAGATTCTGGCGAAAAAGCTGGGCATTTCCGCGCGTCAGCTTTCTTATGTGAAGCAGTCCGGCGCGGGCGAGGGACTGCTGCTCTACGGCGACACGATTTTGCCTTTTGTGGATCGTTTTCCGCAGAACACGGAGCTTTACCGGCTGATGACGACCCGTTTGAATGAAACGGCGGGTCAGGAGGAGGAAAACGGATGATGGAAATTCTGGCGACGGTGCTGGGCGTTTGCTTTGTGGCGCTGGTGATGCTGTCCCTGTGCAGGGCGGCGGCGCGGGCGGACGCGATGGCACAGCATGACTGGCGGGTGTTTTGCGATGAGAAAGCACGAAAGGCTCGCGGGCAGTAAGGCGCACCGCCTGCGCTTCGAGGCGGAAAAGCCCAGGCCGCCCTCTATGCTGCGGCACACGGAAAGCGCGGCGGACGCGCTTTCCGACCTGCTGGCCGACGCGGTGCTTCCCGCGGACGAAACGGAAGAAGAAGAAAACGTCGGGGTGCAGGCGGTGCGGACGGGCAGGCAGGGTGCGGAATCCAGCGTGCGGCGGATGTCCAAGCAGCGGCAGAAAAAGCAGATTCAGCGGCAGTACGCGGCGGCGCAGACCGGGCGGCAGGCGGAAGGGATCGTCGTGCAGGGCGCTGGCGAAGCCGTGTTCACGCCCGTTCAAAGGACAGAGCGGAAAATCGAAGAGTTCATCCGGAAAAATCGGGGAAAGCTGGTTATCCTGCTCTTTGCGGTGATGATGACGTATATGCTCAGCAGCCTGTCCGGGTGTATGCCGATTGCGCAGTCGCTGCTTGAATCGCTGGTCATCGGCACGTATCCCGCTGAGGAAGATGACCTGATTGCCGCCGAACGGGCGTATTGCGAGATGGAGGATGCGCTGCAAGACGAGCTGGACAGGTACGGCGAGATTCATCCCGGCTACGACGAGGTGCAGGTGGAGCAGATGGAAATCTGGCACGACCCGTATGTGCTGCTGGCGCTGATCAGCGCGCGCATTGGCGGGGAGTGGACGGTGGACACGGCGATGCCGACATTGGAGCTGCTTTTCGGGCAGCAGTATAAGCTGACAACCGCGGTCGAAAAGGAAACGCGATACCGCACGGAATGGAAGAAGGAATATAAGCAGATGGAAGACCCCCAAACGGGCGAGATGAAGTGGCGGGAGAACTGGGTACAAATCGAAGTGGCATACACCTATGCGATCTGCAAGGTGAAGCTGGTCAACAACATGCTCTCTCATCTGCCGTTCATGGTGCTGAGCCGTGAAAAGGTCGGCATGTACGCGCTTTATATGGCGACGCTGGGCAATTATCCGGATTTGTTCGCGGGCAAGCCGCACGCATCGCAGCTCAAAGAGCCGATGGAATACGAAGTCCCGGAGGCATACAAGCAGGCTGACCCCAAGTTTGCCAAGCTCATCGAGGCAGGCGAACGGTATATCGGCTATCCATACGTCTGGGGCGGCGACAGCCCGGAAACATCGTTTGACTGTTCGGGCTTCATTTCGTGGATATTCAAAGAGTCGGGCGTGCGGGACGTCGGCAGGCTGGGCGCGACGAGCTTGTACGGCGTGTGTACACCGATTGAGCCGGAAGAAGCGCGTCCGGGCGACCTGATTTTCTTTCAGGGCACGCTGGGCGACGGCGTGGCGGGCAACGACGGCATTACGCACGTCGCGCTGTATGTGGGCGACGGGTACATTTTGAACTGCGGCAATCCGATCTCGTATGCGGATTTGAGCCGCGCCTATTGGCAGGAACATTTTTATGGGTTCGGGAGGATGTACGAATAAAGCATGGCAAAGAAGATGAACTGGCGCGCGGATTTGCAGAAGATTCGCAACAACCGAGAAAAGGCGGATAACGCCGCCAAGCGCGCCGAGGAAAAGGCAAAGAAGCTGGCACAGCGGCAGGAGGAAGCGGAGAACATGGGCATCCTCTATGTCGTGCGCAGTATGCGGCTGACCCCGGAGGAGCTGGAAGATTTTCTGGCGGGCAAACCGCCGCAGGACAAAGAGGAACATGAAGAACAGGAGGAACAGCGGGACGATGAACCTTTTGAAGAATAAGATGGGGATGCGCGTTTTGACGCTGGCGCTCTGCGCGGCACTGGGCGGATCGGTGCTGGCGGTCAAAGCGGAAAGCGTGGTGGGCGAAACGGTCGTACAGGAAGCTGTGCAGGACGAAAACATGAGCGAAAGCAGGGAAATTGATCATCCTGCGCAGGAAGAGGCAGAACCCGATGGGCAGACGGAAATGGGAGAAACGACGGAAGAATCCACGGCGCAGCCCACGGACGAACCGACGGCTGAACCCTCGAACGAGCCTACGACAGAGCCGACAGACGAACCGACTGCCGAGCCGATGGAACAGCCGACGATCAAGCCCACGGAACAGCCGACGACTGAACCCACGGCGCAGCCCACGACCGAACCGACGGCTGAACCTTCGGCTGAGCCTACGACAGAGCCGACGCAGCAGCCCACGACCGAACCGACCGCCGAGCCGATGCCGGAGGGCGCGTACAAAATCACGGTTGTGTCCCCGGCAAAGTGGCAGAAGGACAAGGCGACGGCGAAAATCAACATCGTGGATGTGAACGGCACGGGCTGGGCGAACATCCGAATCGTCGTGGCGACGGAAAACGGCTGGCAGACCGTCGTGGACGGCGACGATCAGAGCGCGGGCTATGCGGTGGAGCTGCGGGAAAACGCGACGATCCATGTGTCCATTACCGACCGTGCGGGCAATGTGCAGGCGAAAAGCGAAGCGATTTCCTGCTTTGACAGCACGCCGCCGACTGTCAAGGCGGGTGTGAGCGGCGAGGTGATCTGCATCGAAGCGACCGATTCCACCTCCGGCGTGGCGGCGGTGTACGTCAACGGGCATAAGCTCAAATATAGCGGAACGACGCTGGACGCGAACATCCGGGCATATGCGGACGGCAGGCAGCAGATTGCCATTTACGCCGTCGATCTGGCGGGCAACGTGTCGCAGAAGGTGTATGTGAAAAATCCCTTCTACGGCAGGGACGACAGTGGTTCGAGCGGCAATGACAGCAGGCCTTCCGCGACAAAGAAACCGTCCTCCGGCGGCGCAAAGACCACGCCGAAGCCGACCGCAACGCCGATGCCCACGGACGTGCCGCAGGCGACCATGCAGCCGCAGACGACAGCAGCCCCGGATATCGACGCGCTCTATGCGCTGCTGGCACAGCTTGCGGGCGGGACGGGGACGAGCGAGCCGACCGAGGGCAAGCCTTTTTCGATGGGCGGCAACATGAAAACGGTGGATTTGCTGTATTCCAAGGCGACGAACAAGCAATTCATCACGGTGCAGACGCGCAAGGGCGAAACGTATTACCTCGTGATCGACTACGACAAGCCGCTGGACAAGGACGGCGAGCAGTACGAAACCTATTTCCTCAACCTTGTGGATGACCGAGACCTTTTCGGTGTCGTGAGCAAGGATGAACAGCCCACGCCCGAACCCACGGCAACGCCTACGCCGAAGCCGACCGCCGAACCTAAGCCGGAAGCGGAGAGAACGACCGATTCGACGGCGATGATGGTGCTCGTGCTGCTGGTGGTGTTGATTGCGGGCGGCGCTGCTACGTTCGTCTTGCTGGGGAAGAAGAGAGACGCGCAGCCGCGCTACAACACGGAACTCGATGATGATGACGACGAGGAGGAAATCGGGGAGGATAACGAGGAGGAGTGAGATACTTCACGAACAGCCCGTTCGAGCGGCTGATGATGGAAAAGCCGTGCGGACAGAGCAAGGCGGCGGATGCGGCATGGCGGGAATATGAGGACAAGGAAAGGAAGAAACGGAGATATGCCGAGGGGCGGATGCGTGAGCGTCCGCCTTCTTCTATGTCCAAACGGGATTCGTGTGGATAAGCTGTGGACATCCATGTTGAAAACCCGACGAAACCTGTTGATGAATTGGGGATAACTGGCGAAAAGCGGCGTTCCCAAAAAGAAAAACGAAACGGAAATAGAAAGAAATGCAGGAGCAATGAGATGGCAAAACTGGAAAATTATGTGGAGCTTGCCCAGCAGACCATGCGGGAGATCTCCGCCGATGGGGAAAATTGGCGCGCGTTTCTGGCGACGGCTTCCAACGTATATAAATATGGCTTTTACGACCAACTGATGATTTATGCACAGCGTCCTGACGCAACCGCCTGCGCCAGCTATGAAATCTGGAATCAGA
>ENA-ORRO01001718-ORRO01001718.1-human-gut-metagenome-genome-assembly--contig:-NODE-1718-length-14785-cov-2.524372_pt1 | contig 14785 bp, 7 predicted proteins | sample MGYA00242176_ERZ509136 | MGnify/ENA primary metagenome ERZ509136 (study PRJEB26280, sample SAMEA2338644) | human gut metagenome | biome: human gut; feature: human-associated habitat; material: faeces...
CCTTGTAGGTGATCTGCTCAGGTAACGGTGTTACGACGCATTGAGGACGGCTGCAAGCTACAAGCACTCCTGCCGCTATTAGAAAAATTGTTTTTGGGAATTTTGTCATACTTTTTGTCGTGGATTATCGAAACCCGAAGGGTATGGAGCCCTTCGGGTTCTGTTTCATAAAGATAATACAATTATTGGAATTTCAGACCGGTTACGTTGTCCATATTCGTGCAAATCAGGAATGAAGGATCCAACGATGAGATCTTCAAACCGTTGTAGTCGCAGTTTTCGAATGTCAGGGTTCGGAAAATATTCCCCTGAGGATCGATTCCCGAGATTCGGCATCCGTTTTGGGAGATGATCCGGACGTTGCGGAAGGTTATATTCGAAACGGTACATTTTCCGTCCCTGTGTGCCCGGGCCATGATGGAGAGAGGACGTCCCGAAGAGTGGATATCGTCTATCACGCAATCCTCGAAAAGGATATTGTCAATGGGCCCCGGAACTCCCGGAGCATTCGATCCGGCGGATTCGGCCATGACGCCCAATCCGGCATTCTCGAAATTGCTGTCATTGGCACGCGATGCCTCCAGAACCACGCAGTCCGAAACGCTTACATTCGAGATACCTCCCGTCTTGTAGGAGAGCGAGGTCATGTCTCCGCATTCGGGACCTACCACGATGCCGCGGGCCAGTTCTGTCCATACCTGGCAGCGCTCAATCTTCACGTCATCAATCGGACCAATGGGTTTGGCATTGTGACGAACCTTAAGCGTGATGCAATCGTCGTAGGTGCGGAGCATGCAGTCTGTAATTGAAATCCGTTTTCCAGTACAGATGTCGATACCGTCGCCGTTAAGTATCCAGTGAATCATGTTGATGTTGTCGATCGTTACATCGTCGGTGTTGAAGATGCGCAGACACCAGCTGGGCGTGTCTACGATCGTAATGCCATTGATTTTGAATCCCGAGCAGTTGTTCGATCCGTTGTTGTTGAGAACGTCGATCAAGATATTTCCGCTCGCGTACTGGTTTCCGACATGCTGGAGTTTGGCTCCCGAAAGGGTTCCGCGTCCGGTGATGGTGATATTGCTGCCGCGGGCTTCGATACGACCATAAAGTGTCGTTCCTTCGTCGATATAGAGCGTTTGACCTGAAGTCAGTTTGATGGGGGCGTTTTCTGCGAGAATGTGCTCTTTGCCTCCTCCGAAGTAGTAAACACCATTTTTGAAATAACGGTCGGCGGATCCGTCTGCATATTGCTCGCGTGCAGGATCGGGCCGGTTGGGCAGCAGAAAAAGATTGTGGTAGCGATCTCCGTCGAATTCGACCGAAACCTTGCGGTGTTCCCAACTCGGAAGCGAGAACTCGATCGTATTGGCTGCCACGAGTTCCGTGGCGATGTCCCAAGTCGAGGGACGTACCCGAACCTGCGAGAACGGGACCCGTTTCTCGATTCGCACGCGTACAGGACCGGCAAAGTCGTTTAGGAATTGGGCATAGCACATCGTGTCACGAAGTTTCTTGGCATTGTTCCAGTCGTTCCATATCTGTTCGTGCAGACGCGGAGCGTTGGAACAGAGCGCGTTGTGTACCTCGACCGATTTCCATGTCGAACCCTCGAGCACGTAAACGTTGTAGTAAGGGTTCTTGTTCTTGAAAGTTTCGTCGTACCGGGCATTTTCGAAGGTATTCGAAGCCAGCAGGGCTGGTTTTGAACCGTATTCCGCTTTGCGATAAGAGACGTTGTAACTTCCGGAATCCATTTTTGAAAAATCGAAATCCACTTCGAGTGCCTCGCCTGCTCCGATACCGTGAGGAATCGTGAGCGTCCCGGGATACTGAGAACCGTCGATCGAGATTGTGAAATCGAGATTCCACGAACGGTCCGAACACATCGGGAAGAGATAGTATGTGCGATCACCGTCCGAAGCTGTCAGACGAAGAGTCTTGTTTTTGATTCCGTCAGCAGGTTCGGTCACTCCTGAAAAGAGATAAAGGGCGTCGTTCATCCCGGGTAGGACGATCTGCAACGATTCCATGTTGTCGGGGGCCTCAATCAGTCGGATCTTCAGGGTTGAGGTCAGTGGTGTGAGTGTGATGGGTCCGGCCATTTGATCGAGCGAGGAACATTGTATCCAGACTTGTGGGATATCGGCGTCGAAATCCTTGATTTGAAGGATGTAATCATATGGATTCTCTCCACTCCGAAGCGTTGTGAAGCGGATGTTCTCTTTTGAGCTGTAGGCCAAAACGGTTGTCCGGGATCCGTTTCGGACGATGGGATCGATGCCCAGTCGGTTATCAGCCATTTGCATGTCAGTGCAGGCCCAGTCGTTGAAACTGAAGATGGCATGCGGCCAGTTCGAGATATCGTCTGGCGTGTAGGCTCCGAGATCCTCGAATTTAGGCTGTATATAATTGGAATCGTCTTGTGAACAAGCGGTCGACATAAAGAAGAGCGTGTTCAGGAATGCAAGTGTCACCAGCATCTTTTTCATGGGTTGAGTGTTATTAAGTTGTCGTTAATTCCATCCGATATTCTGGATCAAATTGCGGTTGTTGTATCGTTCGGTTTGAGCGATGGGATAGAAATACATCTTGTCCTGCCAGATACGTTCCTGGATCAACTTGCGGGTGAATGAGATCACTCCGTTCGAATTGGTAATTTCGAGTCCGTAGATCCGCGTGGTCTGCGATCCGATCTTCCAACGCCGCAGATCCCAAAAACGGTGTCCTTCGAAAGCGAGTTCTACGCGACGTTCTCTGCGCAGACGGTCCTCGAAGCTCTCGTAATTAATCACCGACGTCAGGGCCGGCATTCCATATCGAGTACGGACCGCATTCAGAGCCTTGAGCGGCGAAAGTGTAAACTCTACAGGTTTCCCATCGACGTCGATAGTTCCTGTGAATAAGGCATCCCTTGTGGCGGCACTGAGCGCTTCCGCGTAGTTCAGAAAGACCTCGGCATAGCGGAAAAGCGGATATACATGCTGAAAATAGGTTTCATTGCCGGCAACGAAACTCGTCTCCTCCTGAATATGCTTGTAAAGATAATATGAGGTTGGCGAGGCGCCGTCGAGAGGCTGACCGTTACGTCCTCCGATGTAGGACTGGATGTATTGATCCTTAAACTGTGCTCCGTTGTAGAGCAACGTTTTTGCAAAACGGGGATCGCGCATTGATGCATTGAGCTGGTTACGCCAATGCCCGACATCGTTGCAGTTGAAAGATTTGCCGTTCCGCATGTCGAAGGCTTCGGCGAGATTCTGTGAAGGACAAACTCCCGAGTTGCCACCTTCGTAGCCAATCGGGAAGTTGGCAGTTTCGAAGTTCGAACTCAATGGGCACAATTTCCCGAAGATCAGCCCTTGGGCCGACGCATTGTTTGTGGTCTGTTCGTCAATGAGTTCGTAGATGTCACTGTCGATGAGTTCTTTGGCGGCGAGTGCAGCTTTCAGATAGGGCAACTTATCGTTCCCGGGATTATTCAACGGGCTGGCCGCATAAAGCAGAACGCGTGCTTTAAGGGCTTGAGCCATACCGCGGGTTACGCGACCGACTTCACCGTAATAGGAACCTGAATAAGTTGTCGGAAGTACAGGAATCACGGCGTCGCACTCCGAAACGATCCACCCCACAGCTTCTGCATAACTGACTGGTTTGAGGTCGTTGACCTCCTCCTTTGTAAAGGAGTGTTTTCCAAGTATGATCGAATTGTAGCGTTTGAGCAGTTCGAAGTGGAAATAGGCTCGCAACGCCCGGATTTCGTAGGGATAGTTTCGGAGTTGTTTGAGATCCTCCTCATAGCTGTCCTGATATTTGGCATCGGGGAAATCCTCGGGACAGTTCTCCAGAAAGTAATTCGCTGCAGCAATGGCTTCGTAGAGGTTGTCCCAGCGGTCGTCTATAAGATTGATTGGCGACCAACTGCCGTCGTAGAAGCGTTTGATGTTACTGGTTTCCCATGCGTAAACCGCATCGTCGGATGCGACATCAAGCATCGTATCTTCTACATCGGCCAATCCGTCGCGAACATAGCCGTAGACGTTGGTCGCATTCTGCTTTACGCGGCGGAACGTCGAGAACTGATATTTCACCGTATGATATTCGGATTCGTCGAGCTCCAGAAAGTCGCTACATGCAACGAGCGTCATGAGCGGTACGGCGAACAAATAGAATATTCTTTTCATCGTTTGGATAGAATTAAAAAATAAGGTTAAACCCGATCTGATAGGAGCGAGCCGACGGATATCCTGTATTGATGTATTCGGGATCGAGAATGTCAATTCGATCTGCCGAGAAGAGATTCATGCCCTTGAGGTACAGACAGCATTCACGCATCCGAATTTTGGAGGCGAGCCGTGCCGGTAGTTTGTAGGAAAGGCTGAGTGTGCGGAGTTTCAGAAAATCACCGCATTCGGTCCAAAGCGAACTGGGTGCGAAGTTGTTGGCGTTAGACTGCGTGGTCAGTCGGGGGTAATGCCCTGAGGTGTTGTAGGGCGACCAGCGGTTCTCCATGTAGTGCTCCGAAATGTTACGTTCGTTGCCATAAAGAGGCTGATAGATGCTTGCCAGCGTTGTCGTGACGGTCGAGCGTCCCATACCTTGGAAATAGGCGTTCAGCCCGAAACCCCGCCACTCCAACTCGATGTTGAATCCGTAGTAGATCTGTGGAAGCGCGGCATAAAGCTGATAGGCGCAGTCGTTGGCGTCGATCCTGCCATCGCCGTTCAAATCGACGTATTTCACGTCTCCGGGTTGTACATTGCTTCGGTAGGTCGAGACCGGAAGTCCCGGACGTAGTGTTCCGTCCACATTGAAATCGTTACTCTGGTAAAGACCGTCAGCCATCAGTCCGTAAAAACGGTCGATGGTGTTTCCGCTGGCATACATGTACCAATGGGGTTTGTAACCCTCTTCTTTCCGGATGATCTTGTTCTTGGCGTAAGAGATTTGTCCGTGAAGGCCATAGGAAAAATCTCCTATTTGCTTACGCCATCCCAAGGCGACTTCCCATCCGTAGTTGCGCACCTCGCCCGTGAAAACGTCGGGAGTTCCAATTCCGAGAACTCCAGAAAGCGTCCCCTCGGACGATATCCGGATGTTGCGACGTTTGTTGTAGAAGAAGTCAGCATCGAGAGTCAGTGCTTTGAACAAGCTCAATTCGATTCCTATGTTGCTGCGGTATTCGCGTTCGGGTTCGATTCCGGTTGAGGGCAGAGCCCCCTGGGCTGTACCATATTGGGAAGTACTCCCGACGAAGATATAGGAGTTGCCACCACCGTTGAACTGCTTGTCCATGTCGTAAGACAACCTGGCGCTCATGCCCGTCACGCCAAACGAAGCCCGCAACTTAAGCAGATCTACAATCCGGTTGTCGTGCAGGAATGATTCGTTCGAGGCGATCCATGCGACTGCAAAGGCTGGATAAACCCGATATTTGTCACCTGCCGGCATCTGGCTGGCTCCGGCGTAGGTTAAAACCGCATTGAATAAATAGCGCGAGTCGTAGTTGTATCCTACGGAGACGATTCCGTCGCGATACATATATGAGTTGTTGGCACCCCGGTAGTCGGATCGGTTTTCGTTGAAAATCAGGCGGGCCGAGATGCCATGGGCTCCGAATTTACGGTCATACAAAATTTTGGCCCAGACCGACGTCCGATTTATCGAGGTCGAAAGTTTGCTGTTGAACTCCATGTTTCTGTTGTTTCCGTAGGGTGTATAGAGGAGTTCCTTGACATTGCCAATCTCGTCGTTGGCGGAGGACACCTCCATGTATGCGAAATCGCAGGTTCGCATATCTGTAATTTCGGCCGAGTTATCGTAGGCAACGCGAACCTGTGCCGAAAGTCCCGGAGTAATCATCTCAAGATTCTGATCGATTGTCAGATCGGCAAAAAGCGTGCGCTGCAGCACCGTGTTGTAGCCCCGCGAGGTCAAATCGGCAAGCGGATTCTTGCAGAGCCGACTGCGGACCCAACCGCCTCCTTCGGATTGTGGTGCCAATGGATAGAAGGCTGCTGCGGGGGTGTCGTACATACCCGACAAATTGGTTCCGGCACTGGGATGCTGATATTGCATCAATCGTCCCATTAGGTTAATCCGAGCGACGGTGCTTTTGGTCAATCGGGCCTCAATGTTCGACCGAACCTTGAGCGCATCCATGCCGATCTGGGTCGAATAGCCGTCGTTCATCTCCGTGTTGTTCAGAAATCCCCGGTTGGAGTTGTAGTTCGCATAGACGAAGTAACGGATGCGTTGTCCTTTTCCGTCGAAAGTGAGATTTACATCGTGCGTGAATGCCACTTTTCGCAGAATCAAGGCCTGCCAGTCAATGTCGGGAAAAAGTTGAGGATGCATATGCCCGGCGATGAGCCGCATATCGTGCATGGTATATCGAGGCGAGAGTCCGTCGTTGGAAAGCGCCTCATTTACTGCGCTGGCATAGGTGTATCCGTCGGCCATGTGGGGAATCCGGAATGGCGTCTGAACCCCAAAGTTATAGTCAATCTGACTTCGAAGGCCGTGGTCGCCGCCACGTTTAGTGGTGATCACTACAACGCCGTCAGCACCCCGATTCCCATAAAGGGCCAACGAGGCGGCATCCTTGAGAACCGTGATGCTTTCCACCTCTTTAGGGCTGATTTGCGCCATGTCGCGTTCGATGCCGTCAACGAGCACCAGAACTTGATTGCCGCCGAATGATCCCTGACCGCGGACATACAGCGAAGGCGAATTGTCCCAAGGCAGGTTCGAACCCTGATAGACGCCCAATCCCGGAATCAGTCCGTAGAGATTGTTCATGACTGTGGTGTTGCCCGAGGCCTGGATATCCTCGCTGACGGCCTGCGACAGCGAAGCCGTACTTTCCGATTTGCGAATGCGTTCGTCGTATCCGATATCGAACAGACGATCCTTATCCGAGAGCCTGACCTCAATCCGCGACGTATTGACGCGTACGATCCGGCTTTGGCGGTTGAAAAGCGTGAGAATAATCTCGGAACCTTCTGGAACCTCGATCTGTGCACATCCCTGTTCATCGGTTAGGCCCAGGAGGCTCTGTGTATTGCTTGTGCAGATGGTCACTTCACTCAAGGGCCGATTCCAGAAATCCATGACATGGACCTCCACCTTTCGGGCCTCTGCGCACCAGAATGATGTGACCGAGAGCAGTATTGCAAGATATGTTTTTTTCATGATTTGATGTTTGACGATTTAACAATCTGCTACCATCCCGGATTTTGGATTAGACCGTATCCCTTATTAATTTCGTCCGAGGGGAATGCACTCAAATACCACTTGGGATCGAAATTATTGGTCCATGCCCGATCCGGTTCGGGTTCCGGATCGGAAAACTCAAGATCCCGGGCATTCCCGGTAATGGTGATACCGTAAAGAGGTTGTGCCAAAATATCTGCCCGCTTCCAGCGAATAAGATCGTACCAGCGAACCTCTTCGAAACAAAATTCCCGAGCTCGTTCGTCGATAATCTCCTCACGCAACCGTTTGTCACCCGCCATCTCAAGGTAATCCGGAGCCTTGGCCAACTCCTCGTCGGGATGCAGGCGTGCCAGTTGGGCATCCGTGATGTCGGGCAGACCGGCCCGGTTGCGGGTCTTGTTGAGCCATATCTTGGCCTCATCAGTTTGGCCAGTCTCGTTGAGAGCCTCGGCGTAAGTCAGACACAATTCAGCCAACCGTAAATAGGGCGAGCAGACCGGTTTGTAGTGATACGTCTCGGGGTTGAAGTCCCAAAAAAACTTGCGGATACAGAATCCCGTGATGGCCTTCCCCGCATTCTTCTCACCGCGTTCCGTTCCGCCAATCCACATCTCGGGTTGACGGCCGCGGAAGGGCTTGCCTCCGATGACCATAACTGATTCCGAAAGGCGTGGATCCCGATCGACGAAAGGGGTATTGTTCTCCGAACCTTTGTGCCCGTTCTGGGCGATCCAGTTTCTGTAACGGGCAGGCTCACCGGTTTTTGTCGGGAAAAGATCTACGTAGTTGAGTGTCACGCAGCCACCTCCCCAGCCCCAGTTTTTGTTGCCCGAGACAGGGTCGACTGAAGGTCCGAAGCAATAGGTGTGATAAAGCTCGTAGAATGTCTCGACCTGGCGTCCCGTCGAGATCAAAATCTCGCCATTGTAACGGTCGGCATAACATTTGGAAAAGTCTTCGGCAGGATTATCGGTGTCGACCAGCGCGTAAAAATTGCCGTTTCGGGAGTTCTCCTCGAAAAACTCCTTACAGGCGGTGATCACCTGTTGCCAACGATCTGCGGAGTAGCCTCCTAACCAGATCATCCGCTCTGCCTCCTGGGCCGTAACCTTCGAGGCATTAGCTCCCATGGGCGATTGTGCCGGAGCGTACGGAGCCGAAGCGTTGAAGAGCGGACTGGCGGCAAAGGCCAAAGCCCGAATCTTCAGACCCATTGCTGCTGCCTTCGTGAAACGACCGTCTTCGGCAGCACTAACGTTCCATGGAAGCTTTTTGGCTGCTTCGCCGCACAGCCAGACAATGTAGCCCAGCGTCTCCTCGACACTCTGACGTTTGAAATCCGCATTGTCCAGATTGCTAATGTTGACCGCATTTTTCAGAAGCGGAATGCCTCCGAAATTGCGGAACAGATCGAGGTAATGACATGCCATGATCATGTAGGCTTCACCTTTTCCGCGCTCCTTTTCTTTGCTCGTCATGTCGGGAACGCGATCGACGTTCTCAATGTAGAGTTGAGCTCGGCGGATTCCCCACCACGTGGCGTCCTGCCATGGGTTAAAGCCCATTTTTGTTCCCGAACTGGAATTTTCGGTTTCAGCATCGTAGGTGCCCGAGTAATATTTCGATGCAGCGCCCCCATAGCTCATGTGGCTGTTGATGATGTCAGTCAAGGCGTCGAGATTATCCCAGCCAAGTTTGTCAGCAGCTGGTTTATAGCCGAAATTACCATTACTTTCGTTGGGAAATTTCTCATTGTTTCCGAGCGTTAGGCAGGAGCGCATCGTGGCATAGGCTCCCGTCAGAGCCCGGTCAGCGTAGAGCTTTCGCGAGAAGATCGAGTCGATGGTCATATCTACACCGGGCGCCTTTTCCAGAAAGTTGTCCCCGAACTTCAAGTCGGAGCAACCGATTGTCGTCGTCAGTACGACTAATGATAATAACAGTATGTTGGTCAGATTCTTCATGAGAGTCGGATTAAAATGCGAGATTGACTCCAAGGTTAAAGATGCGTACGTTGGGATAGGAATCGATGGTCGAACCACCGGTGGTTCCTTCCGGATCTATGTCCATGTCGTTCAGTTCGGAGAAGAAGGTCAGCAGGTTGTACCCGCTCAAGTAGATACGCAACGACTTGATTCCCACTTTGCTTAATGCCTTGCTCTGCCCGAAGGTGTAACCGATGTCGAGGACCTTTAGCCGCAAGTAGGAACCATCCATGAGCCACAGATCTGAATCCTCGAGATAGTGCTGTTTGCGTGTGAACGTCATTCGTGGGAAGCGTGCGTTAGTGTGGTTCGGAGTCCAACTGTCGTTGGCCAGGAACTTCAGCAGCGCCCGAGAGTTCGTGCTGCCGAACGGCTCACGATACTCCCCCGAGAGCACTCGCGAAGCATGCAGACCGGCGGTCCACTGCATTGATATCTCGAATCCTTTCCAGCGGATGCCGCCCAGCAGGCCGAAAACGTAATCCGGTCGATCGCTGTATCCGAAATAAGTCTTGTCGTCGCCGTTGATCTTGCCGTCGCCGTTCAAATCTTTGAACAAGACATCTCCCGGTTTGGGATTGGCCAGCGACATGGCCGGCAGCAGTGAATTGCCCTTGGCATCGACCTTCAGATTGCCCTCGGCATCAAAGTCATCGACAGCGAGAAAGCGATCGAAAAGGTAGCCGTAGTTAAGTCCCGTACTGCGTCCCGTTTGGGCCATCCACGGATAATTTGGCGACACTTCGTCCATGTAGATGATCTTGTTTTTCGAGTAGGAGATGTTGCCCTGAATCCACCAGTTGAGATTCCGCTTCGAGTCATTCCAGCCAAGCGAGATTTCATAACCTTTGTTATCCACGATGCCGAGATTCATTAGCGGAAGGTTGACGGCGACGATCGAGGGTAGTGTATTACGCGACGAAAGAATGTCGTACCGATGTTCGAAGAAGTAGTCGGCTGTCAGCGAGAACCGCGAGTCAAACATCTTCAGGTCGATACCGTAATTCTGTTTGCGCACCTTTTCCCATGTCACCTCGTCGTTGCCGATCGTTCCCTCGAGGGCGTCGTACTGCATGCCGTTGTTCGTGCTACCGAACCCGTAACTACCTCCAGTGCCACGGACGGAGTGCTGTCCGTACCAGAGTCCCTGCCGGTAGAGGAAACGGGCACCGCTGTATTGGTCGTTACCGACCAGACCGTATGAAATTCTCAGTTTGAGAAAATCAATCAGTTTCTGTCGTTTCATGAAATTCTCTTCAGAGACGATCCATCCGATCGAACCGGCGGGAAAGACTCCGTAGCGTTTTCCGGGGGCGAAGTTCTCCGAGCCATTGTAGCCGATGTTGAAATCCAGCAGGTAGCGTTTCTTGTAGGAATAAGTCAGACGGCCCACATATCCGACGTATGCCGTCGGAATATCGGTGTATTCGGCTGGATAGTAGCTTTTCGACTGGTTATAGAGCAGCAGGACTGAAACATCGTGATCGCCGAACGACCGCTGATAGTTCAGACTGGCTTCGAGATACCAATCACGAGCCCGCGAGGTTGCCGATTCATTGTAGCTCATCGGTTCGTTCATGCCGGTTACCCCTTCGGTTTTATAAATGATCGTGTTGTCGAATTCGGGATCCGAGATATCCATACCGGCCTGTGTGATTGAACCCAAGTAGTAGGGTGAGTAAAAACTGTCTGCAGCCGTCACTCCGTATTGTGTCGTGACAGAGTGAGTGGTATTATAGGCTCCTTTAGCACTGAATTTCAGCCCTTTGGTAATAAAGCCGAGCTGTTGTTCGAGGGCCAAATCAAGGTTCAATTCATTCGAGCGGACCTTGCGGTATCCCCAGTTGTAATAGTAGTCCAGACCGCTTGAGAGTTCAGCTAGCGGAATGTAGTTACTGTGGGAGTTGGCGATGTATTTACCGTCGACAAACCCGGGACTCGAGAAAGGGGTCGCCCACATGATCTTTTGCCATAATGCATCTGTGACGGGCTCACGACGAGTTCCCGTGCGACCTCCGACATTGAGTTTGAGCAACGTGGTTCCTGTCAGGTCAATGTCGATGTTCGAGCGGTAGTTGAACCGTTTGTAGTTATAGTTCGGGTCGTAGCTCTCGTACATCTTTTTGAGCATGCCGTCCTGCTCGAGAAAACCGCCCGAGACGAAATAACGAATCCGATCGCCGCCTCCGGAGATTGTAGCGCTGTGCTGGGTCTGCCATGCGAGGTTCTTGAAAATATATTTGTTCCAATCGACACTGGGGAACATGATCGGATCGTCGCCCTTGCGGAAGCGTTCGATAACGTAGGGCGAGAAATTGAGCTTGTCTGCCGTGAGACTCGGGTTGTCGGACATTTCGATGTCGGAGTAAATGCGGGCGTAATTGTAGCTGTCTACACCTGTGAGGTTACGCAATGACTGGGTGAGTCCGAAGGAAGAGTTCCATGAAATTTCGGGACTTCCCTTGTCGCCGCGGCGTGTGGTGACAAGGATGACGCCATTGGCTCCGCGTACACCGAATACGGCCGTCGATGAGGCATCTTTGAGGACCGTGACGCTCTCGATTTCATGGGGATCCATTTGGAAAAATGAACGTTCGACACCGTCAACTAAAATCAGCGGTTTGGAGGCGCTGTTCGACAGCGAACCCGTACCGCGGACATAGATCGAAGGGTCTTCGGCTCCGGGTTGTCCCGATATCTGAACCGACGAGATACCCGTGACTGCACCTGCAAGGGCGTTAGCTGAACTTCCGCTCGGGGATTTGAGCAAGTCCTTGGTACCGATCGAAGCAATCGCGCCCGTCACGGTAACCTTCTTCTGCTGTCCGTAGGCAATGACTTGAACCTCTTCGACCGAGGTAGCATTTTCCGTCAGGCGGATGACGATACCGGCGGTCTTCGCGGTACGAACCGTTTCGGGTCGATAGCCGATATAGGAGACTTCGAGTTCGACATCCCGAATTGACGCCGGTATCTCGATCCGGAAGTTGCCCTCCGTATCGGAACTGGCTCCGATAGTGGTTCCCTTGAGAATGATTGTGGCTCCGATCAGCGGCGTATTGTTCCGGGCATCCACAATCCGTCCCGAATAGACAATCGAACGGGAACTTTGCTGAGGTTCGGCATATTTTGAGATGCTGTTTGCCGCGGCTGCACCGACCGAAAACCAAGCACAGCTCGCGAGCAACAGACAGATTGCTGTTTTTTTCATAATGAGAAAATTTTGCGTTAAGGCTTCGCGTTGAAGACCAACAAGTATTTGGCAACCTGATGTTCGGTGCCGCAAACCAGTTGACCGTTGAGACAGATCGATGGCTGAAACTCGTCGTCGGCATAGAACGAGCCTCCCAAGTAGTACATGTACCGCCAACCCAACTTGTGGAGCAGCCATGCGATTTGCAGCATGCCGCTCTTACCGTTGGATGCGGCCAGCGCGATGCGGCCGTCGAAAGTAATGCCGATGAAGCAGCGGGTTCGTTCGCCGTTCCATGCCGAACCGTCGCCCGAGCAGTCGCCGTAGCCGTCGTTGGCGAGACTCGTCTGGAATCGGAGTGCATTGCCATCCCATACGATGCGCGGGTAGGCCGTGGCGAAGCAGTCGATATCAAACGACCAACGTGAGATATATTCGCTATAACCGTTTTTCTGCGGGAAGTGCTGAGCCATGGTTTCGTCGGTGAGCATGCCATAGTATTTCGGGTCGACGAATCCCATCTCCCGATATTCGGAGATGTCGGTTGGAGTGAGGTTGTTCGGATCGAGTGCAACAGCCGTCAGATGCAGGCCTCCTTCCTTGTCGAAAGCCACGCACGAACGGAAGTAACCCTTGGTCAGCGCTTGAATCTTCTTATCGACGATACGGTCACAGAGCGCCACTTCGCTTTGCAGCTCTTTCGAGCATCCCGTTATGACCAAATCGCCCAGCGAGGCGTCGAGTTCGAGGCCCGAGGCTTTGCTGACCTGGATATTACCGCTGATGGCTGCCGAATTGGCGAAGATGACCGTCAGCGACTGGTTGGTAAGGTTGACCACGGGACGGTTCGATGCCCAGTCACCGAGGAAAGCCATGGCATTCAACTGGGTCTCATAATTATTGTTGTAGTTCCAAAACTGTGGCTCTTCGGGCATGCCCTCATTGCGGATCGGCACAGGCGGCAGCGTCGCGGTCTGGTAGACGGAGAATGGCGACTTCTCGTCGACGAACTGATCCGTAACGTCGCGAAGACCGATACTCGACGGGGCGGCCATTACGCGACCGAAATTGATTATCACCCGGTAACTTACCTGTTTGTCGTTCATCCGGACGGTCAGTTCACAGGTTTTGCCCGTTGAAAGATCGAATGTGGCTCGGTTGTTCTCGCCCACGGAGCCCCCTTCGAGCAGCGAGCCTTGTTCGAAGACGAGCGTAATGGCTGTCATGTCCATGCCCAAAGCATAGTTTACGGTCAAGGTCTTCGTGGCGCTCGACAATGTGACGTCATTGGTCGTGGTGCTTCCTTCTATTTTGATCTTCGAGGCGTCGATCACCGGAAGCGAATTAGAGCGTACGCTCAGCCAGTATTTGACAACCCTGCCTTGCGGATTGAGAAAGTGAATGACGGGTGAGTCGGCCAGATTGAAATTCTTCGGGTCCTCGGGATAAGTGAGTTGATATCCGGGGTTGATTTCCAGTGTCAGGGAACATTTATCGAACTCATCGGCGGTATTGAAAACCAGTGAGAGATTTTTTTCATCGACGGTTGTCGCTGTTACTGTCTCACCGTTGTTGGCCGTGACGGACAGAGCCGAAAAAGCCGTTCCGCGGTAGGTCTCCTCAATATTGTCGGGTGTCTCGGAGCACGCCGAAACAATGAGAATCACCGGCAAAACGAGGAGCGTCGAAATCAGGAGTCTGAATCGTTTTAGTTTCATGGTTGATCCGGTCATAGAATGGTAAAAAGAGATAGTCGTCATTCGGCTTCGGACGTAGGCTGAAACCTGCGTCCGAAGCCGAATGGCCGATGCCTTATTTGGGGTCGTAAACGATCTTGTAGCAGAGCGGACAGGTGTTCCCGGTTCCACCGGAGACGTTCTCACCGTTGACCACGGTGAAGTCCACGCCGTGGACCTTCTGAAAGGGGCGCAGAGTACGGGCCAGATGGCGGGTGCCATCCTCGCTGGTAACATCTCCCAGTGCCAGCACACGAAATTCCATAGGGTATCCTCCCGGTGAATTGGTACATTCTGCGGACAAAAGTGGACATGGTAACTGGACATGGCTCTGTCCGCTGACAGTCCTATTATACCACAAAACTGTCAGGGCGCAACGTCTTATTCCCGGCCGGAGATGATAGGGCTTATTTCCAGCCAAGGATGCAGAGGATCATCCCCGGCCGAGACTGCGAAGGATCATTCCCAACCGCCTGCTCATAGGCGGCGATGTCGTCGGCGCAGAATACGCCGTCGGTGCTCGCCTCCGGGTATAGTAGGCGGTCATATAGCGGTGAAGCGCCTGCTGCTGGCCGTCGGTGAGGGGAAAATCATCGGTGCCGATAGAACCACTGACGGCGACGGGAGCGGCGGGGGCAGCGGCGACGGGAGCG
>ENA-ORRO01001720-ORRO01001720.1-human-gut-metagenome-genome-assembly--contig:-NODE-1720-length-14767-cov-2.367591_pt1 | contig 14767 bp, 16 predicted proteins | sample MGYA00242176_ERZ509136 | MGnify/ENA primary metagenome ERZ509136 (study PRJEB26280, sample SAMEA2338644) | human gut metagenome | biome: human gut; feature: human-associated habitat; material: faeces...
AACTGCAGAACGGAAGAAGTAACGGAGATACCACGCTCCTTCTCAATCTCCATCCAGTCCGATATGGCATATTTGGAATTTGCCTTTCCTTTGACGGAACCGGCGGTATTGATGGCACCTCCGTATAACAGAAACTTCTCTGTCAGTGTGGTCTTTCCGGCATCCGGATGGGAGATGATCGCAAAGGTTCTTCGTTTTTCAATTTGTTTTCTTAAATCATTTTCTGACATTTTATTCTCCATTTCTGAGCAAGTAGTATTCTCTACTATTCCTCTGAGATATTCCAATTGTTCGATTACAAAAATTGTCCAAACATTACGATTATACGATATATTGGGGGGCGTTTCAAGGGGATGGGGCAATAAAGTGTTTTTGCACAAATTATAAATTACGTATTGATAATATTGAAAATACGTATTAGTATAATGGTATCTTGTGAAATGTTATTACATATTATGTTGAAGGCTAAATTAAGTTGCAGAACTGAATTTTTATATAAATCCTTGGAAGTATTGTATTCAATCCATGAAAATGATATTATATACATGCAGGGATTATTTGATGAATTATCTAAATAGAGGATGAAAAAATGACGAAAGAGTATTCTTTTTTTAGTAACTGGCGGTATGTTTTTGGGGAAATGTGCCGATATGATGGTAAATATCCATGGTACATCGCGTTGAAATCTATGGTGACGTTTTTAGGGCCGCTTCTGGCGGCAGTGATTCCGAGCGTGGCGATTTTTCTGGTGGATCAGAAAGCAAGTGTTTCCGTGTTCTCAGTAGTGTTATTAGGATTGGTTCTCGGTTCATTTCTCCTAGGGGTAACGTCCACAAAAATGGATATGGTGATTCGGAAGAAAAACTATTTCGTGGCATACGGACCGGTGCAGAAAAAAGCGGTTTCAAAGGTGCTGGATGTGGATTACGCATTTTTGGAGACGGCGGAAGGGAAAAAACTGGCTGACCAGGCGAGGAGCAGCTATGAACTTGACTGGTATGGCTGGAACCGCATTATGGACATGTTTACGCCGTTTGCGTTTAATTTGTTGGGAATCGTCGTGTATACGGCGATTTTGATTCCAAAGTGCCCGTGGGTGCTTCCGGTATTTTTTGCAATGTCGGCGATGAATCTTTTTCTGGAGCGTAAAGTTTCCAGAAAGGGCTGGAATATGCACCGGAATATTGTCAACGAGGCAGACAGCGGACAAATTATTTCTTTCAGCGGAGTACTTCAGTAACGGATGGAAAAGATATCCGTCTGTTCTCAATGGAAAACTGGTTTTCATCTATTATGGAATTTTTGATTCAAAAGAGGCTGCGTGCGTGGAAATGGATTGAAGTGGCATATTTTGTCCCCAATTTTTCGGATACCATCTGGACGCTGGTACGGGATTTAATTGCCTATTGTGTGCTGGTACATAGTTTTTTACAAGGGAAGCTGGATGCGGCTTCCTTTACGTTATATCTGGGGATTATTACAGGTTTCTCTGGCTGGCTCAACGGCGGTAATATGGGAGAGGGACTTGTCCGCGCAAACAGTGAGATGATGCGGTGTAGTTGGTGGATCACTTCCTATCGCAATTTTCTGGAGCAGTGGAGTCCAGAGGAAGAGAAAATAGAGAAACGGCAGAACGGGAAAAATAGTGTGTCAGAATTACAAAACGGTGGAAAAAGCGAGATGGAATTGCGGAATGGCAACTATAGTAATGCGGCAGGTGAACGCGGTGGAAATACCGAACAAAAAGTAGAGAATCTGATTGAAACGGGCGTGACGATTGAGTTTCGGGATGTTTGCTTTCGCTATCCTGGTGCGCAAAAAGATGTAATACACCATTTGAATCTTAAAGTGCAGGCTGGCGAGAATATCGCGCTGGTAGGCGTCAATGGCGCCGGAAAGACAACGCTTGTGAAACTTCTGTGCGGGTTTTACCGTCCGGATTCCGGTCAGATTTACATCAACGGGAAAGAGATTTCAGCGTATCCGGCGAGAACGTATCGGGCGCTTCTGGGAGCGGTATTTCAGGATCGGATGCTGATGGCTGCTTCAGTGGAGGAAAATGTCGCCTGCTGCAGGGAGGAAGAAGTAGACAGGGAGAAGTTGTGGCGTGTGCTTCGACAGGCGGATATCGAGGAGAAAATCCGATCACTTGCGAAGCAGGAAAAGACGATGGTAACGAATTTTCTGGAGCAGGATGGTATTCTTTTCTCCGGCGGAGAGATTCAGAGAATCATTTTGGCGAGAGCATTATATAAGGATGCACCGCTTTTGCTTTTGGATGAACCAACCTCGGCGCTCGATCCGGTGGCAGAGTATGAAATTTATGCGGGATTTGATCAGTTGGTGGCAAAAAATCTTGCGGTCTATATTTCGCACAGGATGTCAAGTTGCCGGTTCTGCGAGCGGATTCTGGTGCTGGAGCAGGGACGGATTGCCGAAGAAGGAAATCATGAAGCACTGTTGGCGAAAAATGGGATTTATGCCAGAATGTGGAATCTGCAGGCAAAGAATTATCAATAACCCTTTATATAAAATATAAAAAGAAAAACACGTCTGGAGTCTCCAACGATTCCGGTGATGCGTGACATTATTGCAAAAAATCAGGAAGGAAATGTATATGTGGATGAGATGCATGAGTTATGGGGCGAGAAATACAGTTTACAAGCCTTAGAAAAAATGTGGCGTGAGGTTCGTACCGGAATTAGAGTTTCTTAGTTCAAAAATATTCATCAAGGTGAAGAAGGAGGAATTTTATGATGATAAAAGGAGTTATTTTTGATATGTTTGAAACATTGGTAACGCATTACAAATCTCCGTTGTATTTTGGCAGTGAAATAGCCGATGATTTAGGTATAAATAAGAGGGACTTCTTGAAAATATGGGACGAATATGAAGAAGAACGAACGATTGGTAAAGTAGATCTTGAATTTGTGTTGTCGGATATTTTAACACGGTACAATAAATATTCATTGGATGCCATTCGCTTTGTTGTTGAAAAAAGAGTCAAGATCAAACAACAATGCTTTGAAAATATATCTGAAGAAATAGTTGCAATGCTTGACATTTTGAAAAAAAAGAAAATAAAAATTGGCCTAATCAGCAATTGCTTTTCTGAGGAAGTAGAAGTAATAAAAGATAGTATTTTATATAATTATTTTGATGTGTGTTGCTTGTCTTATGAAATGGGGATAAAAAAACCTGACCAAAGAATATTTCGAGAATGTGTAAAGATGTTAGGTGTAAAAGAAAACGAATGCATTTATATTGGCGATGGTGGCAGTAATGAACTAGACGCGGCAAAAAGCGTAGGAATTAGGGCGGTACAAGCAACATGGTTTATTAGCGAACAATCCAAGCAATATAAAATAAAACCTGATGTTGAACATTTAAACCGCCCAATTAATATAGAAAAACTAATAAGTGCGCTGGATGTCAAAAACAGACAAAACTGAGAGTATGTGCCGGATGATAGCTGCTAGGATTGAACTGTATTGAATTGCGGATGAAACTAAAAAAGGATACGGTATGTCGTTTTTGTAAATATTATGGTAGTGGCAAACAGGATATGAAAAATTGTCTCCCTTTCCATTGGATTGACCGATTGCATTTTGCTTACGTAAGCCCCGTCAAGGCTGACACGCTGCATATGGCTGTTCCTTTCGGATTCATAAGGCTTCTTTTTACACCAGCTATCTATTGAGCTAACAAATGTAAAGTGGTAATATATATACTATCTTAGTTTGAAGGTGTTGGAGGAGAAGAATGTCAAATATTATTGAAATGAAAAATATTCACAAGTTCTACAAGAATGGTGATGAATCTCTGGAGGCATTAAAAGGAGTTTCATTTGCACTGGAGCAGGGGGAGATACTTGCAATTATGGGCAGCAGTGGCTCCGGTAAGAGTACTCTTTTACATATTGTAGGTGCTATGGATGTGGCTGATGAGGGAGAAATCTATTTAAATGGTACAAAGGAAGAAAAATATGGAGTTGAGCCGGACGCAACGAGGATTCGGTACGAAAATATTGGATTTGTGTTTCAGGATTTTAATTTGATACAGGATTTTACGGTTGAGGAAAATGTCTCACTTCCATTGATATTAACAGGCGAAAAGACTAAAGAAATTCGCAGGCGTACAAAGGATATTCTTGAAATGGTAGGAATTGGAGAGAAAGGAAGAAATCCGGTGACGAATCTTTCGGGAGGACAAAGGCAGAGGGTGGCTATTGCAAGAGCCCTGATTAACAATCCAAAGATTTTGCTGGCGGATGAACCAACGGGAAATTTGGACTGTGATACAGCGTATGAAATTATGCAGATTTTTCTTGAATTGAAAGAAAAAAATGGACAAAGTACGATACTGGTTACTCATGATCCGACTATTGCAAGTTATGCAGATCGGGTTTTGTTTTTGCAGGATGGTCGTTTTTATGGAGAATATGAGAAAAAGAGTGGCACAGGAAATGTAGATGAAATCCTTGTTGAATTTAGGAAGTCCCAGAAGATTGCTGGAACAAAGAAAAATCAGAAAAGTGTTTAGGATTTGGAGCAGGAAAGGAAAAACATATGAAAAGACTTGCACAAATAGGTATAACCTTTATGAAAAGCAATAAAATGCTTACACTTTCAGCGTTCCTAAGCATATTTGTGGCGTGTTTTCTGAGTATTAGTATGTTTCAGGTGTCATCTAATGTTGAGCAGTCAATAGAAAGAGGAATGGAAGCCCAAAAAGGTGCTTTTGATTTGCAGATTACAAAAAATGAAGGAAAAAGTTTTAGCAATGAGGAAATTAAGTCTTTGCAGCAGGAAAGAAATGTGAAAAAGACCAGTGGAGGTTATCAGACCAATGACTTTTTAGATATCTATATGGTGGGTGTGGTAGATGATGCGATTAATAAGAGTTTGTATAAGTACACCAAAGATGTAAAAGGAAACAGTGTCATAATCAATGATTCGCTTAGTCAAAGGGAAAATAAGAAAGTGGGAGATGTTTTTTCGATTAATGGAAAGAACTTTAAAATTGTAGAAGTAGTAAAACCGGATTCTATGTCTGATTATAAGATGCCAATGGTGATTATGGAATTGTCACAGATTCATCAATTGCTTGGACATAAGAATACGAAACAGATTAATTATATGTTGCTACAGTGTACGGATGCTGCTTATGATTCGATTAAGTATGGCGGCGGATTAGCTAGAAGTATAGCATCAGAATATCCGGATTTTCAAGTGACAGACCAAAGAGGTGGTGATAGTTACAATACCAAGATTAAAAATATTAAAATGATATTTAAAATATTTTTCGGTGTAGTTCTCCTGATTAGTGGTTTATTTGTTGTGAACATTTTTATGGAATATATGCGAAAATACAGAAAAGACATGGCGGTTATTCGTACTGTAGGGGGAACGCAAAAGCAGGTTGAGTTTGTTTTTAATTCTATGTCGGTTATCATAAGCGCAGGTGCGTGTCTTGCAGGGGCATTATTTAGTGCATTGGTATCAGGCATTACATTAAATTGGTTTAATGATAGGGTACAGCTTTTTGAGGGGGATTTCTGTTTCAATTGGAAGGCGTTATGGCTGATTACGGTAATCGTATTTACAATGTTTAATTTCTTTGTGTATTGGGCGTTTCAATTTGGACAAAGTGTTTTACCCATACAGGTATTTCAACAAACAGTTTCTGGGTTGAAGAAAAATAAAAGAGCCAATCGTTTTTTGGCGTTACGAAAGATTTTTGGAAAATCAGGTTATTTGGGTATCAAATTAATGCTCCCCAAGTTTCGTCAGAACTTTATGTTGATTTTAATTATTGCATTAATTACAGCATTATCATATACGGGACAGGTATCGTTAAAGTTATTGAATGCAAATGATGAGGTGTATAATAGCAATTTAGTACAAGGAAAAACAGCAAGTGGGTTGCTTCAAACAGATACAACCATTCCTTTGTCTTTATCCTATGTCAAAAAAATATATAAACGTTTTCAACCGGTAATGGGGAATGGATATATGCTTTATGGTAGTTTTGATATGGTAGAAGATGAAGATGATGGCGCTGACTTTTGTAATTTTAAAGTATCAGATTTAGAAAAAATTCCGCAGCTTCTTTATGCAGATATATGGGAGAAGTACGAGGATGTACCAAAAACCAAGAGACTCATCATGGGGGAGACTATCGCAAAAGAAAAGGGATATAAGCTCGGAGATACTGTTACGCTTAACTCAGATTATTTAGGTGGCAAGAGGGACTTTATTCTTGTGGAAACCGTTAAGAAAGATACTGCTGAATATTATCTATATAATGTAATTGTAGACTGGGATTGCCTGAGTGATGAAAAATGGTCGAAAGAATATCTGGACGAAGAACAGACAACTGTAAAGTATTGGGACATGTGTCTTGGACTATGGTTAGATGGAGATAAAGAACAGATACGAGAGAAGTTTCAGCAATTACAGTTAGAACTTGATACCAGTTTTAAATGGATTATGTATGATGATATTGTGGAAGATTCAAAGCATATGGGTTCTCAATGGACAACTACTTTGCATGTGGTTCTCATCATGCTTTTGATTGTTGCAGGGATTGGACTTCTTAATTCTGCCAATGGAATGTTGCTTACAAGAAGAAACGAGTATCAAATACTTCGTATGCTTGGAACAACAGAAAGAGATGTCCGAAAAATTTGTTGGATGCAGGTTTTGAGCTTTATGATTTCCGGAGTTGTGATTGGAGCTATTCTTGGTATTATTGTTGTAGCGATTATTTGGACTAATAATGTGGCAACTCATATACCGCTTACAATTGAATGGGAGTACATAGCGGTAATTGTAATATATCTTTTGAGTTTGTCTCTGACACTTCATCCAACTATTAAGAAAATGGGTAGATAAGAAATTGCTATATTTTGATGATTTTAGATTTTGTTATAAATAGTTTATTGATTAAAAAACTGAGACGACTGAAAGGATATACCAAAGAAACTAAAGAAGTATTTGAAAAATACGAGACTAGTACATCGTTTTCGAAATCCCCTTCTAATACCGTCTATTCCGGCAAGGAAATCAATAAATTTAACATTTTACCTGAATCCGTGAAGTTGACCGATTTTTAAATTGCCCAGGTGTTCTCGTTCTCTCGTGAACATTATAAGGTGGTCGTTATATGACCCAATATCCGCTTCTTTTTTGACCATCACATGGTCAGTTTATTAATGCTACCTTTTTCCCTTTATTCGTTTTTAAAAAAAATACATTCTCTTATTTTTCAATACTTTCAAGGCGTTTTATCCCATATTTAAATGAAGAACCCTTTTACTTTTCTTTTGTCTCTCCAAATCCCGCTACAATCTTCTCCACCTGTTGCTTTGTCATAGACATTTTGGCTGCTATCTCCGGAATTGCCATGTGAATATCACAATACAAAATCTTAATGCCACGTTCCAGCCCCTGTTCAATTCCACGTTCTATTCCCTGCTCAATTCCAGCTTCTAAGCCTTCGTTATATTTCTCACGATATTCCTGCTGCAGTGTCATATAAATCTCCCTCCTTAGCCCGCAAATTTGGGGCTGCAGTCACAAATTTGCCGTGTGAAAAATTTATTTTTCACACTATTTGCATTTAGAATAATTTTAATAGTCTCGTCTCCAAATATCAACGACGGTCCCTGATCACACAGGTACTTCTAAAATGAAATTTTACTATACTATTCCATTATTTTCACAATTATTAATACTTATTATTTTTCTTTTATATATTTTTTCATATCCTTAAATAGGCTCCATATCATTATTAATCCAATTGGAAATGCAGAAATAATGCTTATAGACTGTATATTACTCATCGAACTTTCAGAAAATACAAGAGCAATAGGAAGTACAATTAATAACAAACACCATAATAATGACATTAAATTATCTACCTTTTGAATCAACCGATTAAACGGTTGTTCATGTGTTCCTACCGTTACAAAAATCATTTTCTCACCCCTACTTAGAATATGCTACCAAGATTAACTGCCTTGGGATAAACTTTTTTCTGTTCTTCCCACTGTACAACAAACTTGTCCACAATGGGATAAACCAACTTTCCTGTTATTGTCGGTTTGTCAATCCGATCAAAGACCTCAATATATATCAGTTTTGTGCCCATCAGCTTACCGATGTAAAAGAACGGAACTGCAACCGCCGCACCACAAGAAATAATCAAATCCGGTTTTTCTTTATGCAACACATTCCATGCAATCTTAATATTTTTAATAAGCGCCTTCAAACTTCTGTTGGTTGGATAATAACATGGATACATTTTTTCCTCCTGAAGCAGACTCCTTGCATCTTCCTTATCAAAAGTAACCCAAAAATGATCTTTGTCTTTCCAAAACGGCTTTAACATATATAAATGTGTCAGATGTCCTCCTGACGAACCAACCAAACATACTTTCATGTTTACTAAACTCCTTCATAATTAGTAAAAAGAGCGTGCTCCGCCACTCGCCAACCACCCTCCAGCAGTCCGCAATGTCAGCTTCGCTCACGCTCTTTATCCTCCGTCCTACGACGAAGCGCGACACTCGTCACTCCATCGATATGACTTCTTCCATATAAATAATGTAAGTATCCGAATAAATTCTGTCACTTACATCAAAATAAATACTCAAGTTACCTCAATCTCTTCCCGTGAACACGTCACTTTTGTTGCCACGCCAAAGAGTTCTAACTCAATTGTCCATTCATCCCGCTCAGGATCTGCCGCCAGCAGGTTTCCTGTCATTCCTGCAAAAGCACCTCCCAGTACCTTGACCTGACCAGTTTCCGGCTCTGTGAATGTCTGATACTTCTTGATATTCTGCTGTTTCATCTGGTGAAATTCTTCCTGACTGACTCAGCGAACGGCGCCAAACCCCACTTCCACCGGGGTCATTTCACCAAAGACCGGTATTTCCAGCTTGGCAATCCGTCGATGCCTGTCCACCGTTTTGATACAGCCTTGATAATGCTTCAGGGGGCCGGAGGTGATACAGACCTTTTCACCAATAAGAAATCCTTCAGAATATTGTACGATATGCTGGTCATCCATCATATCCGATAAAAACTTCTGCTCCTCCTCCGTAATCGGAGAGATGGCATCGGCATCACGCAGGACCTTAGTGTATTGATGTACTTTCTTCAACCCTTCCAGAATCGGTTCGATACGATCGGTATCTACAAATATGTAACCTGGAAATAGTGTCCTTGCTACATCATGCCACTCCTGCTTGAAATTCTTCTTTAATATATACTGAGGCACGAACATCTCAACATAGTCCGCAGAATCAATATATTGACTGCATTGCTGCACGCATTTCTGCTCGGTTCCGGACATTGTATGAATGACATACCACATAATCCGGTCTCCTTCCTCCCTGTTTTACATACAACATAATATCAATTATGTGAACATTTCTTAAACACTAAAACGATAACACACTTAATTTGAATTTGCAACACTTTTCTGCCTGATGGTGCAAAATTGCGCAAAATGCACAAGAAAAAGACAGTTTCTGTCACGAAACTGTCTTGATTTTTATGATGTTATAAATCTTTTTTATAATTTGCCAATATTTTCCTATCAGATCCTATATTCCCCAGACGCTCAATTCTCCCTCTGCATCATAATACGTCATCACAAAGCTTGGTCGGACTTTATACGTTAAAGACAGATCTTTTAACTGATACGGCTTAAAAATCCCCTTCATTTCATTCAATGCCAGAGAATTGCATATCTGATTGGCGTACATAACATCCATGGCATTGTGCCCGTCGGACGCCATCATATCCAATGCGTACACATCCTTCCCCAACTGTACCACTGTGCTGATTCCGCTTTTTCGGAATTTCTCGACATCTTCATCTTGGGAAATCACCTCCTCCACTCCGGTAATTCCTCTCATGCGATACGGTTCAAATATTTCTTTCCAGTTATTATGTATTATATGTAATAATTGAAATGTCGAAAACACATATTTTTTGTTATGCGGCAGTACATCAATCATATACACATGGTCCTCGGTAATCACAGCAAAAAGCAGCATATCTCCCTTCTTTTTTTCCGGATAAAAGTGGATATGATGTATCTTCCAGCACGTCAATAAACGATCCTTAAAACCATTCTCATCTGCTTTTTTACTCAGGAAAGCATTCATATTATCCCCGTTTTCAAATTTTTCTTTTATTTCATAAAGCCGTGCCTTCCATCCGGCATATTCCGCTGTATTCATTTTCCGCAGCAGCTCCGGAGCAATGGATACCCTTCTTTTTCCCGGAATAATATGCTTTCTCAAAACTTCAAAATAATCCACCATCAGCAAATGAAAATCAATTGTATCACTAAATTTCCATTTTATTTTATTCATCACATAATAATCTAATATACGATCTTTTAGATTGGCCCTTATTTCATTAACTTCCATTATTTTCCTCCATTCCTGCGACTTACGTCAGTATATTGTTTTATAATACTTTTTACAAGCCATTATATCATTTTAGGTATATGATGCAAAGATAAAACCCTACATACTACTTTTCCTTGTAATATTCTCCCAAATTTGTGTTTCTTTTTTCTATCATTTGACGGGAAATGTTCTTCCCATATTATTTTTCCCTGGTCACTTTTGTCACTTTTTTGTTCATTTTTTGTTGATTTCTACAATAGTTTTCTCCCGCTCTGCGTGCTATAATCACTTTCAATTTCAGCTAGTTCTTATCCATCTGCAATCTGAGAGCTTAATCAATTCCCAATTTAAATCTATTTCAGACAAATTCAGGCAGACAAATTCAGTATCTTTTGTCATTGACACCCACTGTTCGAAAGGAGTAAAATCTATGAAAAGAAAAAATAAGAAAATCCAGAAATCCAGCAAAAACGGACACAGGCAATGAAGCATACCTTGCAGCAGCCCTCCTTAACGCCTCCGGCGAACCGGCTGTATAAGGACCGGCTGTTCCACATGCTGTTCTCGGACAAAACAGCACTGTTATCTTTATATAACGCCCTCAACGGAACCCATTATGACAATCCCGATGATCTGATCATCACGACTCTGGAGAACGCGATCTACATGGGCATGCATAACGATGTATCCTGCATTCTTTTCCTCCAGAGCTGGAGTTAGCAGTCCGGGTACTGAATATCAATCCCGGTCACAATGCGGCACTGCTGGAAAGTTGTACCACGCTGAAACAGTATATGGCGTTTGTCACGAAGGTACGGGAATGTATCGACATACTTATTGCCAAAACAATCAACAATCCACCGCCGTATATGGACCGGCTGCGTATTGCCATATCGGAGGCAGTAGATTACTGCATCGCACAGGCTATCCATAATACCATCACTATGCTGCAAAGTATGGGCTGTGATGACACTTTTATCTGCGCAAAGCTCTGCGAGATTTATCAGATATCAGAGACAAGCGCAATGACTTATCTCCAAAAATAAAAATCCCGGTAATTTCTAATACCAAAAAGGGACATACCAGCGAATACTCCTATCTGCTAATATGCCCTTTCCTTTTATTTATTCTCTTCCCGTTTTTCTTCTACCCTTTACTGCTTTCCGGTGCTTCCAAAGCCTCCTCTGTCTTTCCCCGTCAGCTTTTCTACCTCATTGAACTGGATCTGAGGCTGATTTTTCATAATGCGGAACTGACAGATTCTGTCATTCACATGAATCTCGGTATCCCTCATGGCAATCACCGGCATTCTCCACATATCATTATCACCACAATAAGAACCGTCCACGATGCCACAATGATTTGCCTGGATCACACCGAAATTTTTATATGTGCTGCTTCGCGGAACAATGTGCGCCTCATATCCTGCCGGAAGCTCCATTGCCACCCCCAGAGGGATCAGTGCAAAGTCTCCTGCCTTTAATGTGACATCCTCTGATGCACGCAGATCGATCCAGTCAGATTTACCGTCAATATATTCTAATTTATCAATCTGATCTGTGAAATATTTGATTTTAATGGTTTCCATAATTTTAATTATCCTCTCTGATTGTTAATTTTATGACTGAAACTTCCCACACCAAATATCAGACTCCTGTATCATTCCCTGTGAAAAGTCCAAATTTATTATACTGATTTTGAAGACATATGGCAATGCGATTGGCCGATGCAATTTCCCTGATTTACCGATTTTTTTCCATAAGCCTGTCATAACAGGCAGTCTATTACGCACCTTTGCGTTCTCCCGGCATAGAATAGTATGTAATGACTTTTTATAATGGAGGAGCTTTATGTCTCAATTATATGCCACGCAGCAGGATCGTCCGGATACCGGGCAGTTGCTTGTAAATGTCAGCTCTATGATCAGTTCCCGTGCTGTTTCTAACGCAACGGTCCAGATCACGGACAGCAATGAGCCGGAACAAGTTCTGGAGGAGCTGACCACGGATTCAAACGGCCAGACGGATACGATTGATCTGCCGGCACCTCCTTTGGAGTACAGTCTGAAGCCTGTGTCTGCCCAGCCATACTCTGTATTTAACCTGAGAATTACCGCCCCCGGCTTCGAACCTACTGTTATTTCCGGTGCTGAGATCCTTTCGGGACAGATTTCGTTGCAGAATATTTCGCTGATTCCGCAATTTGAAACACAAAATGATAACAGTGAGCTTTTTGTCATTCCCCCTCATACCCTTTATGGAGATTATCCCCCAAAGATTCCGGAAAGTGAAGTAAAGGACGTCAGTGAAACCGGAGAAATTGTATTAAGCCGTGTGGTAATCCCCTCTGGTGTGCGATAAAATGATGCGACGTACCCCGGAAGCGTCCCACTTTGACGTAGATTGTGCTTCTCCCTGCAACCACTCCCCGTTTTCCGGGACAGCCTTCTCGCTGACCGATTTTTCTTCCCGTCGCCGAGAATTTTCATCCTGTTGTTCCGAAAAGTCTTTGCGGTACACCATTCCGCTTTTCCTATATTCCTGTGGCGTCTGTATTCCTTTTTGATTTAAAATATCCGCAATCTGCCCATATGACATTTCTTTTTGCCGGAGCGAGACCATCAGAGAAAGAATATCTTCGAGCTGATCATCCGGAACTAATTTTCTCTTTCCGTCCCGCCTGTCTATCCTCCACCCATAAGGAGGTACACTTCCCAGATATTCTCCCTGTGCCTTTTGATGCTGTTTTACCAGACGCACTCTCCGTCCAATATCCCTGGCATACCACTCATTCATCAGGTTTCTCAGATTTCCGGCAAGGCTGCCCGGCATTTCATATTTCCATTCATTTTGGACATCTCCATATTGATCGCTGATACAGATCACTCTTACTCCCAGCATGGGAAATATTTTTTCGAGATATTCCCCTGTTTTCAGATAATCTCTGCCAATGCGCGAAGCATCCTTGCAGAGAATACACTGAATTCTGCCGTTCTGCGCATCTGCAAGCATCCGTTGAAACCCCGGACGTTCAAATTTCGTTCCGCTATACCCCATATCCGCATAAATATCATATATCCTATATGTATTTTCTTCGCATCCCATAGGATGATCTTCTTTTCTCCCCGAAGATGTATTCCTCTGACGGATCCATTGCTCAGCCAAATGGATCTGTTGCTCTATACTCTGATCCTTTTCATTGCCATGCTCCACCGACAGTCTGGCATAAATACCTGTCATGATCTCCACTGAACTCTCCCCCTGTCTTTCTGCTCCGGTATATAATATAGATTGCCTTCCTCTCCAGCCGGATTTCCTTCACCAGCAGCACATTTAACAGACGTCTCTGCCATACGGCAGTGGCTGATTTCGCACCGTTATCTCCCCCCTTTATTTCTAAAACAGTCCTCTCTTTTTCCGGATTATCATACTTCTTTCCCCTTATCCGTTCCTCCCATTCAACAACCTCATTTTGAAGCACCATTTCCACTATTTCCGCGCATGTGCTCTGCTGCCTTCTACTCAACCCATATCCTGCCAGTTCATCACAAAACACATGTCCTTTCCTGCAGCGGCTCCTGCACACACGCAGAGATTCCACTACGTCATAGACCCATTTTGGAATAATAACAGGCAGAATGTTTTCTACCTTCGCCCACTGCTCCTCCGGTAACGGAATCCGTTTATCCAGCTTATAACTGATCTTGCGGTTCTTCCCCTGGATCATCACACCCGTATACATTTCATTGGACAGGATCCGGCGCACCGTCTGGGGCGTCCATAATCCTTCTTTCTCTGCAAACCCACTCCGGTATCTGCTGCCACTGGCCTGTTTGTATTGATACGGACTTTTGATCTGTCCATTATTTAGTACACCTGCAATATTTTCTGCTGACATACCGCTAAGCCGCAGCCAATAGATCATCTTTACAATCTCTGCCGCCGGTTCATCCGGCTCCAGCCGGTGAATATCTTTGTCACTTTTTTTGTATCCATAGCAGGCGAAAGCCCCGATATATTCCCCTGTGGCGCGTTTTGTCCTCTGCTGCCACCGGACCTTATTGGATATATCGCGGCAATACGCATCATTCATAAGATTCATCACAGGGAGAAGCAGGGAATCCTCCATAAAATCACTGGATGCACTGTCATAGTGATCCGCAACGGCGATAAAACGCAGCCCCATCTGAGGAAAGATCTCCCGCAAAAAATATCCGGTCTGAATATACTCCCTGCCAAGACGGGACAGATCCTTACAAAGAATGCAGTCAAAATTTCCCGTTGCTGCCGCCTGCATCATCTCCCGAAATGCCGGCCGTTCATAGTTACTGCCACT
>ENA-ORRO01001723-ORRO01001723.1-human-gut-metagenome-genome-assembly--contig:-NODE-1723-length-14755-cov-11.394082_pt1 | contig 14755 bp, 7 predicted proteins | sample MGYA00242176_ERZ509136 | MGnify/ENA primary metagenome ERZ509136 (study PRJEB26280, sample SAMEA2338644) | human gut metagenome | biome: human gut; feature: human-associated habitat; material: faeces...
AGTGCTGCCACTGCCGCCGGTGGTGCCGCCAGTGCTGCCACTGCCGCCGGTGGTGTTGCCGGTGTTGTCGCCGCCTGCGGTGGTGTTGCCGGTGTTGTCGCCGCCTGCGGTGGTATTGCCGGTGCTAGTCTCACTAATACCACCAGGCACGACAGATACATCGATCTTACCATTTGATGCATTCTTAAAGGTGGTCGTTTTAAGAGTCACGTTCGCACCGCTTGAACAGTCTGCCTTCACGGTGAACGTCAGAGTAAACAGCATACCGTCCTCCGCACACTCTTTTTGAGCAGCATCAGCAACGAAATTCACCTTTCCAGTATTTACATTTTCAGTAAAATTTCCGTTAATGCCTGCTTTTTCAATCTTTTTCAGTGCCAATTTGCTAGCATCGTACTGGACAGTAAAATCAAATACCGCAAAGCCGGGATTGTTCGCAATGGAAACCTTCAGTTCAACTTCCTCACCCTCTTTGACTGCTTGCTTTACAGTCTCGACGGTGATCGTGGTCGCACTGCCGTTATCAGTGCCAGCTGCCATAGCAGGGGTGATCGCCATTGTGAACACTACCACTACGGAAAGAAGCACCGATAACCATCGTTTTGCATTCTTCATGTTTTTTGTTCCTTTCTTTATAAAAAAGTGTTGTATCACAAGATACACAAATTGGGGATTCTCCCACCAAAGGATGTGGAAAACTGCATCCTTTGGTGGGAAAGTGAGGTGTTATTCCTCGTAGCCAGCCAAACGTCTCTGGAGCGTCCACGCATCGAAAATGTCAACATCGCCGTCACTGTTCACATCGCTATTGGCGTAAATAAAGCCTTCGACCTCATATCCCGCAAGATAACGGCACAATGCATAGACATCGAAAATGTCAATATCGCCGTCGCCGTTCACATCGCCCATCACAAAGACAGTTTCCGCAAAAGTCACGTTCAATTTTGCGATACGCTGTGTGAGCCAATTCTGCATATCTGCAAGAACCGAAGCATAGGTGGCGTTCTTCCAAATGTGTCCGGCATTGCTCGGATCTCCCACTCGGATATACGGCCAGAGGACGAAGTTCATTTCCGCACTATCTGTCAGGTGGGACGCATAACCATAGATCGTACCGTTCTCCGCGATCAGAGCATTGGCTTGCGGGGCAAATGTCTCGTTATAGTATGCGATGACGGCCTCCCGGAAGTCGGGGATCCGGATCAGCGCATCCGCCAGATAGTGATAGTCGGTCGTGTCCGGTGAGATATACTTGCTCCAGCCGGTACCGAGCGTCATGTCCTGATCCCAGATGGGACCGGCATACATGATCCCGTTGGCATCCTTGTAGAAATAGAGCGAGGAAATAAAGCCGTCCGGACTCAGCGCCAGTTCCTGCAGCAGGAAGATCTTCACGAGCGAATCACGGTCAACATAGTCGTAATAGTGCTTGCCGTCCTCGTTGATGCCGGTGTAATTGCCGTTTCCGTCCGTGGCATAGACCGCATTCTCAAACGCCTGATAATACTCGCTGATGTACTTCATAGCTGCATCACCGCACCATTCGGGGCTCTTGACATTGACGCCCTTGCCCTGTTTGGTCACAAATCCGTTGACCTCATCCGGTGCGTTGTGGTTCAGCTCCAGCAGGTATCCGCCCGTGATGTCGGTCGGGTCAGTAAGGCCGGTCGTATAGGTATAGCTCCCGCCATAGGCATTGGTGCCGGTTGAGGTGCTCATATTCGTACCATACGCCGGATTCAGATCCTCGTACGCCGCTTCCAGATCGGTGATATTGATGCCGGTATCCTTGACCGCATTCTTTTCGCTCAGCAGATACACGCCGCGATACTCACCATCGTAGTACAGGTTCACCCAATCGCAGCTCGCTGTATAGGGCATTCCCAAAGCAGCCGCCATGTCCTTGAACAGCTTGTCATGCATCAGTGTAGCGTCGAAGTAGTTTGCCAGCAGCACCCACGTCTTCACGTTCTCGCCGTTTTGCAGCAGATCGGAGGCCGTTTCCAGCTTCATCTGATAGGACTTCTTCGCAGCGTAGGTAAAGGTGGAATTGCCGCGCGCCTTGAGTTCTTTGATGCCCGTACTGATCTCGCGGCCGTCTGCGTCGATCATCTTGAGCGCCGCCGTCGTGGTGTTCTGCTTGCTGCTATCCACATAGCTGCGTCCCTGCGTTTTTGCATCCGTGCTGGTCAGATAGATGGTCGGCAAGCTCGTCGCCTGCATGATGCGGACGGTGAGCGCTGTGCCGTTTCCGACTTTTGCAGTCAGGAGGCGATAGCCGTCCGTCTCAGAAGCCAGAGCGGAAACATTCAGTGCAGCAGCATTGCCGGTAACGGGCTGGCTGCTTTGATTGCCCGCAACCACCAGACTGCCGTCATTAGCCGAACGCGTGATGGTGACATTCAGGTTCGCAAGATCTGCCGAGGCAGGCAGGAACAGGTAATTTGTACCGTCCACATCGACCGCCGGAATCTGCATGCCGTCTACCGTGGCAGTCATAGCCGTTACATCTGCCGAAAGAGGAGACGTTGTTGCACAGAGGATATTGGACCATTCTATACTGTAGTAGACCTCGTTTTCTGTCGGAACCTTAGTCCGGCCAGCCGCTACGAAATAATACGATGTGTCCGCACTCAGCCCCGTGACTTCAAAAGTGGTATTCTCAGTGGTTCCCAACGATGTACGGTTTTGGCCCTTCTCGTCGCATTGGAAGACCTCATAATACCCCGCACCGGGGGCCGCGTTCCATGCAAGGGTCAGGGAATCTACCGTAGCAGCGGTGCATCTCAAATCCTCCACATTGTTCGGAACAATGTAGTAGGTCAGCGTTTTATCGCCGTAGTAATTTCCTCGGCCTGAGCATTTGATCTCGGCCTTGCCGACATTCTTGCTGTCCGGCCATTCCACATACAGATCGGGCATCTGTCCGTTGATGAGGTTGGCGTCATTGTTCTGCGTCAGCACATAGTCGCCGCGTTTGGCAAAGCTGCCGGGACGAACACCAGTGTCGGTGTAATAATATTTGGGGGCCGGTTCGATATCGCGAGGCTTTTCAGGGCTTCCGAATTTGAAGACGACATCTTCGCTGTTGATATCGATGCCGTGGAAGCCGCAGACGGTGCAGATGTGGTCTGCGTCCCACTTGTGTTTCTCGGGCATCTTAAATGCCGAGGTATCCGTTTGCTGACAAGCGGGACAGGTATAGGTAATATAGCCGCCGGTTACGCAGGTACGGCTGTCGCTCTGCGTGGTAAGATGGGCATAGCCGTCCGTGCAGGAGTGGTATCTGTCCTCCCCCTGAGAAGAGAACTCGTTCTTCTTGACGCTGCCGCTTGCGAGGATGACCTGTTTGCTGTCTGTGGTAGAGAGCAGGCCACTGAAAGCATAGTCGCCTTCAGGTTTCAGTGCCGTGCCGCAGACTGCGCAGGAAATCGTTCCAACGGTCATATCGTACTTGCTGGTGCCATTCACCGTGTGCTTGCCCAACTCGCAGTCGGTGCGCGTTTTGGTGTAGTTGTCCAGCTCTTTGCCATTGACATCGATCGCCTTGACCGTGAAGGATTCCTCCGTCGCGTTCACCGTGAGGTACATACCGCTGTAGCCGCTTTTGTCATTGTGCGGAATGGCTTTCTCATACACCTCACGGTTATGGAATTCATTGTTCTTTCCGCTCAAATCGCCGCAGACAAAGTACACAACGCCGTTTCGGCTGTTTTTCTCCTGCTTCTCGCCACCGATCATGGGGTACGTGCGGGCATAGGCATGATCATCGCCGCCAAAGACGAAGTCGAAGCCTGCCTTCTCAATACTGGCAAGGATCTCCGGCGTTGCGGAAACGGACTCCGTGCCGTAGATCGGCTCATGCGCCACGAGTATCTTCCAGACGCAGTCGGTGGTCAGATTCTCTGCAATGTCCACCAACGTCTCAGAGAGCTTCGTGCCATGGTTCACGACGACTACACAGACCTTGCCGTATTCCATTTTGTACCAGCTGTTCTGCGCGCTCTCAGGCAGATCATAGATCGCCTTGCTGATCTTGCCATCCGCATCGCCGTAATACTCATGGTTGCCAAGCACATGGATCAGATCCACGCCGCCCAGCGTACCGCTGTTGAGCGTGTTCAGGAACGGACGGCAATGTGTTTCATACATTGTCACATTGTCGATGGCATCGCCGGTCTGAACACCGAAGTCATAGCTTCCTGCTCTCAGCTTTTCCAGCGCTGCGGCCAGATTTGCTGTGTTGCTTGTTTGAATGTCGCCCAGGATGAAGAAGTTGGTGGCTTCCGCGTCCGCAGCAGGCATTTTAAAGCTCTGCGTATCAGACCAAGTAGTGCCATCACCCACCTGATAGTAGTAGGTGGTGTTGGGTGTCAGATCGGTAAGCGTTACTTTGTTGCTCCGCAGCGCATCGCCGCGGGTGCTCTGCACAAAGGTCTGGATCGCGGAGGTTCCATTCACCGTAGCGGCACCGTTGAGTGTGGTATCGGTGGAATACTTTACCTGTGCCTTTGCCGCAGAGCCATTGATCTGGGTAAGCCAGGTAATGCTCTTGGTTCCCGCTTTCGTCACACCGTTGGTGAGGATACCGAAAGGCTTGCCGTCGTTCTCCGCCGTTCTTTCGCAGACGATCACGCGCTGGTTCCAGGAGCGGCCGCTGCCGGCCTTTTCGGCATAGAAGGTGTATTCGCCTGCCGTGTCAAAGGTTTTGGTAAATGTACCCTTCATGTTCGTGCTGCCCAGCTTTGTGTCGCTGCCTTCACTGTTCACCCGATAGATGATCGCGCGGGAAACAGGCTTTCCGTCGGCATCCGTTACCGTCAGCTCGGCGGGCATTCCGACGATAGCCTGCTCGCAGGTGAGCTGATAGCTTGCCGTCATGGGGACGACCTTTTCTGTGCCGGAGAAGGTATAAGTCGTCGTTCCGGTATCGCCCGCGACAGTGTAGCTGCCCTGCGTCACCGTGCATTTCAGTTCGCTGTCCGATGCGGCGTTCTCGGGGATATTGATGATGAGATAACCCAACTCGGAAACATAGTTGTAATCTGTGTCCTGCGCACCGGTACGCATCGCCCGCCGCGCCTGCGTAACCGGCTGCTTTGTGACCGTGATTTTGGCGAGTCCCTTCGCCAAAGCATTTTGGTCCAGTGTCAGCTTATAGTCGCTGCTGAGTGACTCGACCTTAGCGAACTTAAGATACTCCGCAGCGTTGCCCATAGCGCGGAAATCCACCGTCAGCTCTGCCTTTGTGACAGGCTCGCCAGTGTTATTTACGATAGCAAAGACGTATTCCTTGCCGATCTCCGGCGGCTCGGGCTGGGGCAGGATATCAATGGCAGACTGCATCCCCTGCGCGTCCTCCACGCGGAAGGTGCGCGTCTCGGTGGTCACATTGCCGTAGAAGTCCTTCAGACGGATCGTGAGCGTATGCGTGCCGTTACGGAGCGCCACGCCCTTGAGATAGAGGGAACCGTCATTGATCTCCAGCTTGCCGGTATAGTCCGTACCGTCCAGTAGCACGCGGATACCGCTGGTATCGATGCCGGTGGCGTATTTATCGGTCAGCTCGCTGTCGGAATAGACGGCGTTAAAAGTGAGATTGCCGCTGTTCAGCACGGTAGAACCGCGGCTCGCCAACGCCGTGTTGGAGGTGGTCTCGGTGACCGATTCCAGCACCGGCTTGGTCACGTCGTTGGTATTCGTGCCGTAAATGAACTGAAGATTATCGATGTAAAGATAACCGGCACGTCTGGTGCAGTTCTGGGGGGAGGTAACACGCACCGTATAACCGCGGCACACATCAACGGGCATTTGGAAGGAAGAAATATCTGCTTCCATCCAAACCCATCCTCTACCTGCCAAATCACTAAGAGTTGTCAGTATTTTGGTTTTGAGTTTACCTGTTTCCTCGTCCCGCTCTTGAACAGTACCGTAGTACTGAACATACGCGGTTGTTCCGTTCAACTCGCCATCATAATACGAAGTCGTGCCATCATCACTTATTGTTATGTGAGATGTCGCGGTAAGATTATTTGTCTGTTTTGATGCGTCACCCTTCAATACAGCCTTGAGGATGGAAGTATCTCCAGCGCTCTCCTTTGGCACATTGACCCACATACCGATTTTGGTGGGTTGGATCGTATTTACCAGAAGGTCTCCGGAGAAACCGAAGTCCGCTGCGGCGACCGCCGATGCAGCCGTAACATTGGTAAAATCATAGCCAAGCTTGAACGCATACTGCCCAAAGCGAACATTTTCATCCTCTTCGGCACTGACAATTCTGTTATATCCTTCGGGGAAGACCACACCCTTACTGGTTGTGTCACGAATCCACAGCCGATCTTTTTTGACCTCATCCGTAGTGAGATAGCCATTTTTACCGCTGCCAGTGGAGGTACCAACATAGCAAGACCAGTATGTCTGGGCAGGGATAGTCTCTTTGGTGCTGCCATCAGCATTTTTGATGGCGTGATCCTCAAAGTTCATCAGGACAAAAGGCTCCAAGCCTACAACCAATTCAACCTCGCTGGTCACAGCAGTATTGTTTGCCAAGGAAACCTTAGCTGTAGCTCGCAGAGAGTTATTTCTATCTGCGGTAAACCGATTGTCGCTGAATGCACCAACAGAGAACTGATGTTCTAAGTGTACAAGTTTGGCATTATATTCAGCGGTACACGGAGCCCAGCCATCATCGGTCAGTATTTCGGCCTTATCGTGTGTCAATGTAGTAGAAATTAGAATCCGTCCATCATCTTCGATTGAGCATCTTATATTCCGCTCTGTGAAGTAAGTCTTATATGTAATGGCATCACCAGCGCCCCACTCAATAGTTTGAGTTTCACTTGTGTTGCCCGTCAAAGACATATATATCTTCGGAGCAACTTGCCACGGCGTCAGCGGTTGTTCCAGTCCCGAACCCGTCCATTTGAAAGGCTTGCCTCCGCTCCATTTTTGCGAGAAGCCATAGCCTTTCTCTTCCACCAACGCATTATACTTATAGCGGATGGGTTTACTTTCATCCAGCGTCCAGACAAAGTCTCCGTCCTTATAATGGACCGCTCTGCCCTGCCAGGTAGGCTTGAAGGTCAGGTCGCTCGTCTGGCCAAAATCAATGGAGACGCTGTTGTTGGTGAAGTCCAGCTTATCCGGCCACCGCACCTGAATTCTGGTCTGGCCAATGGTCTTGCCGCCGGCCTTCAGACCGACTTCGACCTCGTCGCAGGTATCGGCAGCCGTGTAAAGGCCGTTTGCATCGATGCGGCCATTGCCGGAGAGAACCGCCCAGGAAGCACCTGCGGGGATATCCGCCTTGCCGCCAGCGGCGTCAACGCCGGTCGCCTTAAACTGCACCGTGCTGCCCGGGGTATAGACCTCGTCATTGGGCGTCAGCACCGCGTGATGGAATTCACCCGTGGCCGTTGCTTTGGAGAGCACCATGATGGTGTTGGACACCTTACGCTCGTAGCCGTCGGACGGACGGCAGCGCAGGGTCAGACCGGCGGAAGTGCTGTTCTCCGGCTCGCCCTCGCGCTGGGTGGCGAAGGTGGAGGAGCCGCCGCCGTCCAGATTGACTGCCTGCTCGCAGCCCAGCGCTTCCATTGCCGCGCCGACCTCCGCCATGGTCATGCCCACGGAATAGGGGGCCTGACGGCCATCCACCATGAACATCACCACCGTGCCGTCAGCCTTGATGCCGATGGCGGTGCGGGAAGCACGGGTAGAATTGTCAAGATCGCTGCGGGCATGACCGTTCTCAAAGATATCGCCGAAGCCGGCAACAGCTTCGCGAACATTGCCTTCTGCAAGGGCGGCATTGCATTTCTGCGCGTCGGTGATGTGCGCATTGCCGTCCTTGTCGATCCAGAAGGTCGTGCCGGTCGGGGGGTTGATCTGTGTCCCGCTCATGATGAATGCACCGCTGGGACGCCCGTTGCTCATATCATAGCCGCCGGCGTTAATCGCGCCGACAACATTGGTTGCGCGACGGGTTTGCATACTCTGTGCCTGCTTGGTCGTTTCCGTCATGGCCCAGTTTCTGCCGGTCTTAATGGCTTTGATATTATCGTCGCCATAGCCGACCGCAATGGAAGCTGTGGAGCCTTCGCCCACTTTGACCTCCATCACATGACCCATCATCTGCTGGGTCAGTGCGCCATTGTTCAATATCCATTCGTATTCCTTGACATCGGGTGTCATGGCATATTCCTTTTCGGATATCTGCCGGATACCCAGTCGGCCAAGTCCGCCGCTGCTTGCGTTCTCCGCTGCCTGAACCTGTGCCGGTAGCAGTGATGCCGTCAAACAGAATGTCAGCAGCAGCGAAAGCAATCTTTTCATGTGATCTCCTCCTACAGTATATGTTTTCTGCGGCCCCCCGCAGTTGAGCACCTATTATAAGTGTGTCGGTTTCTCCGGCTGCCCGGCTAAGATCGCCGTACATTGGCTCAGCGGCCTGCCTGCGCAAACAGGGCAGCCGCAGCGCTGTTTTCCTGTACGGCTGCTGATGACCGATTTCCACGCGTGGCCGTTTTCACACAGCCACCAGGCCCTCCGGCTGCTGCCGGGCGTCACCTGCTGTGGCGTGAAACTGCCGTTAAGGGTCGGATGCCACTGCGATGCGATCACCGGCTCCTTGGTCTCCAGATCATTAAATCCCGGCAGGACCTTGCGGTTGGTGCAATATGGACAATCGCTCCCCCTGTTCACACGGTGGGCAATGACCGCACAGAAGGAATGTCCTCTGTCACAGAGCCACCACACGCGGCGATTGGAATATGCGCTCACCGCCTCCGGCGTCAGCGCACCGTTCTTTTTCCGATCCCACTGTTCAGCAAGCTGCGGATGCAGCGAAGTGAGATCATTGAATCCAGGCAGGACCTTTTGTCCCGCGCAGAACGGACAGCCTGCGTTTGATGTAACGCGGCTGGCAACGCTCGCCTGCCAGCTATGTCCTTTCGGACACCTCCACCAGACCTTCCGATGTGCTCCCGGCATGACCTGCGTCGGCAGCAGCGGAGAATTCTTTTCCGTGTCCCACTCCGAAAGCAGATCAGGAAATTTTGCCGCCAGAGAGTTTTCCTCCGGCAGAACGATGCGGCCAGCGCAGACGGGACAGCCCGTTCCCCGCGCGCGGATTCTGACTTCGGAACGGTAGGAATGGCCTTGGGGGCATCGCCACCATACCTTTTGATGGCTGCCGTAGGTCACATCCTTCGGCGTGAGCGGCGCATTGCGTTCATCGTCCCATTGTGCCAGCAGGTGAGTTTGTTCATGCCCGGCGCAGAAATCGTACAGAGACGGATGGATCGCTGCTCACCTCCCGCAGAATAGTTGTCCGCCTGCAATACAGGCGGAAGGGTCTTTTATCGCGCATTGTGTATCTGGCACAGTGGATAAAAATGTACAGGTTGCCGACCACAGCGATATACATAAAATCTACACCTTAACCATAGCACTCCTCTAATAGAATTTCAATAGGATAACAGCTTAAAGCCGACTAAAAAAGCGTACTTTTTTATCCAGCCCTTTTTACTTTCTGCGTTTTCTTAACGATTTCTTTACACCCGTCATCCTGAGCCCAGAGCAAAAAGCTCCGGTGGGTGACGCCCAGCAGTTTTCCTGCCGCCCGTGCGGACAGCTCGCCGCGCTCCCAACGCGCTTTGACTTCGCCGAATCCTTCCGGCAGCGCCTTGCGGGGTCTGCCGAATTTCACGCCGCGCGCCTTCGCTGCGGCGATCCCTTCCGCCTGCCGCTGGTGAATGAACTCGCGCTCTGTCTGCGCCACATAGGATAGCAGCTGCAACACGATGTCCGCGATCAGCGTTCCGGTGAGATCTCGGTTCCGCCGCGTGTCAAGCAGAGGCATATCCAGCACAACGATTGCCGCACACTTTTCCTTTGTGATGATGCGCCATTGCTCCAAAATTTCCTCATAGTTTCTTCCGAGACGGTCGATGCTCTTGATCACAAGCGTATCGCCGTCTTTCAATTTGCGCAGCAGTCGCTGGTAGCTGCGACGGTCAAAGTCCTTGCCGGACTGCTTGTCCACAAAAATCGCCCGGTCCGTTAAACCGAATTCCCGCAGAGCGATGAGTTGACGCAGTTCATTCTGTTCCTTGGTCGAAACTCTTGCATAACCGTATTCCATGTACTGACCTCCCAATTTATCGGTGGATAAATTGTAAGCCAGGTGCCGGCCACATGGGCAATATAGTGTTATATCACTATATTAGCACATATTTTTCAATTAGTGAAGTATCACTAATAACCTTTTCTCAAATAATTTACCATAGTGATAAATCGTCATGGAGGTTTACACTATGGATACTCGGGAAACTGTTGCACTTCGCATCCGCCAACTTTGCGCAGAACGAAAAATTACGCCGAACGGGTTAGCAAATCTATCTGCTGTTCCTCAGGCAACCATCAAGAGTATCCTTAATGATGAAAGCAAAAATCCGGGCGTCGTGATGATTAAGAAGCTTTGTGATGGTCTTGAGATCACCCTCGGTGAGTTCTTCTCCACACCTGAATTCGATATGCTGGAACAGGAAATCAAATGAAGCCTCTTTCTCAGCCTCTACCGCCAGCGCTCCTCCATTTTTCGCGTAGAGTACACGCATAGTGCGTGAACTCTACGCTCTATAAGGGGTATTCTCTCTTTTTCGCGGAAAATCTTTCATCCGCTGCTGCGTTTGACGGTTACACATTGCCGCCGCGCCTTTTCTCATTTGAATGGAGTGCTGCTACATGAAAAATGAATCCCAATACGGCCTGCTGCTATTACAGCGGTATCTGTATGAGCATACGGATGACCAGCATCCGGCCTCTGTGGCGGATATTCTTGCCTTCTGGCAGGAGTGTGGCATTCAGGCGGGGCGCAAGAGCGTATATTCCGCTATTGAAGTCTTGCAAAGCAGCGGTATGGACATCGTATGCGTCAAAAGCACCCAGAATCGATATTTCGTGGGGGAGAGGCTGTTTGAACTGCCGGAGCTGAAGCTGCTGGTGGACGCGGTGGAATCCTCCCGCTTTATTACGGCCAAAAAGAGCGAGCGGCTTATTGAAAAGTTGGGTAAGCTCACCAGTGAATCTCATGCCCGCCAGTTGGATCGGCATATTTATATGGAAGGTACCGCCAAACCGGAGAATGAGTGCATCTATTACAGCGTGGATGAGATCCATAACGCCATTCAGGAAAAACGGCAGATCACCTTTCAGTATTACGAATACACCCCGCAGAAAGAAAAGATACTCAAGCATAACGGTTACCGCTATCAGTTCAGCCCGTATGCCCTTATCTGGAGCCGAGATTGCTATTATGCCGTAGGCTGGTCGGAAAAGCACGGAAAGATTGCACAATTTCGGGTGGATCGCATGACGGCAGTCGAACCGCTGGAACATACGGCAGTCCAGACACCGGACTTTGATCCGGCGGAGTATGTCCGCAAGGTGTTTGGGATCCACCACATCTGGTTTCTATGCTTTTGCTACATTGGAGATGATGAGTGATGCCATCAACAAGTCAGTGCCAATCATCGGAGGCACTGAGAAACTCTGGAAAAACAAGAATGCAAAGCAAGCCCTCTATACACTGGATTGAAAATACTATACCGAAAAATCTTATGTAGAATCTGCTTATTTACAGGATTCTGAAATTTTTCGGTATAGAAATTTACTCGGTATAATCTCCTTTATCCCGAATTCAGGACAAGACCGACTTTGGCGGCGTCTGGGATGGCAGTGAGATTGAACAACAATGGCTCGACTGGCTGGAAGACAGGTCATTCACCACCCTGTTCGTCAGTGGGAATCACGAAAACTATGATCTGCTCCGCAGCTACCCGACAAGTGTGTGGCACGGCGGGCTGGTGCAGCCGATCCGTCCCAGCGTTCTGCACCTGATGCGAGGGCAGCTCTACGAGATCTGCGGAAAGAAAATCTTTACCATGGGCGGGGCCAGCAGTCACGACATTCGGGACGGCATTCTGGAACCAGATGATCCGAACTTCGAGCGAATGCTCCGGCAGCTCAACGCCGCAGGCGCTCTCTACCGAGTCAATCACCGCTCCTGGTGGAAAGAGGAACTGCCCGGCGAGGACGAATACCGGACCGCAAGAGAAGCACTGGACAAAACAGGTTGGGACGTGGACTACATCATCACCCACTGCTGCCCCAGCAGCATTCAGGACACATTCAGCGGCGGGTTGTTCCAACGGGATGCCCTGACAGACTTTCTCGATGAGGTTCGAGAGCGATGCCGATTCCAATACTGGTTTTTCGGACACTACCACGAAAACATGGTGGTAGAGAAAGAGTTCGTAATGCTCTATAAGCAGATTATCCGACTGAAATGATGAGTGGAGGCGCACTGGCGATTGGCTAATGTGTCTCCACTTTTTATTTAAGTAAGTTTTTCACAAGCTCAGGCATAAATCTTTGTCCGGGTTCACGAATAGCTTTCCCGACTACGTTATGCCATTGTGTTGACGCGGGCTACGCCCAAAACAAAAAACAGGAGGAAACAAGCATGACGATTGATAGCGCAAAGGATTTTCAAATGAAAGGCTCGTAAAATTGGTCTATTGGAATTGACGTTTTATGTATTTTCACGTATACTTAATTTACAGATTCACGCGCACATTTACAGATCATTCATCCGTCATCACAAGATGCTGGGGGTTCGAATTGCAAAAACGGAAAATCGAGCCTCAAAAGCCCGCAAACCCTTGCGACACAAGACTTTGCTCCTGCATCTTTTTTGTCAACACACTCCAAAATCCCTCTGAAATCGTTGATTTCAGAGGGATTTTTCTTATTCTTTGTCTATTGCGACGCAGGATTTGAGTGCATTTATAAACTCGATGTCTTATTGTAATTTTCACCAAATTGTATTATAATTAACTAACGGTAGGCCTTTGCGCCACTAAGGCAGCCGTATGGGTATATCCCATGCGGCTTTTTTAATTATATATACCGTATTTGAAGATAATAGAGGGGTATAATAATGTACAAGATTAGAAAAATAGTATTTCATGAACATCCCGTGTTAAAAAATCTTTCGCTTAATTTCTGTGATTCAGAGGGAAAATGTATCGATACAATAATTTTTGCCGGGGAGAATGGAACAGGAAAGAGCACTATTATTAATTCAATTTATATGCTGGTCTCCCGAACCGCTAACTTCGAAGCTGACGTTGAATTTGAAAAGGATGGAAATCCTTTTCAAATCACATACGAGTATAGAGTCTTACAAGATGGAAGCACTTATTTATTTGCCAACGATGGCGCTGGAATGAACACTTTTCTTAATTCCCCTGACTTAGCCAATAGATACCCAACCGCCGGAATATACTCTGATGTCGATATCAATTTTCATTCCAAGCATCTATCTTCAGTTACAAGTCTAACATTAGATGCTACAAATGATAGTCGGCGATCATCTAATGACCTCCCCACGCAAATTAATCAGCTTTTAATTGATATCCAAGCCTTAGACGATGCAGAGATTGCCCTTTCCGTTAGAGAGAACCCTGAAACAGTAGCTAAGAATCTTAAAGTTTCAGAGCGCATGCCGCGATTTACATCGGCTTTCAATCGAATGTTTGATACGCTCTCTTATAGCCGCATCGTCAATCAAAACGGAAGAAAAACCATTCTTTTCCGAAAAAATGGAGTTGATATTCCAATCGATATGTTAAGTTCCGGAGAGAAACAAATTGTATATCGAGGTTGTTTCCTGCTCAAAGATGCAAATGCAATCAACGGCGCATTTGTTTTCGTAGATGAGCCAGAAATTAGCCTGCATCCAACATGGCAAGGCAAAATCATGGATTACTACAAAAGCATATTTACCGACGATACCGGAGTCCAAACTTCACAAATTTTTGCTGTGACACATTCTCCGTTTGTAATTCATAATGATAGACGTAGAGATGACAAGGTCATTGTACTTACACGAGATGCTACTGGAAATATTGTTGTTCAAGACAAGCCTGCATACTTTAAGTGCACCTCTATCGAAGCAATTCAGGATGCCTTTTCAATTCAGGGATTTGCCGCAGACAAACCCACAGTATACCTTGAGGGAAGAACGGACGAAAAATATTTCAAAAAAGCCCTCGAGGTATTCGGCTATGATGTTCCGTTCCAATTCAAATGGGTTGGGTACATGAAGGACGCCAAAAACGAAGAAAATACAGGAAAAGATGCACTTAATAAAGCGGCTCAATTCCTAATCGGCAGGAACCTTCCTATCAAGAATGTTTGCCTATTTGATTGTGATACAAGCCGTACCGAAACTGTTCGCAACAATGTTTATACTCGGGTTATCCCAACTTACACTAATTCAAAGCGCATGAAAAAGGGTATTGAAAATGCGCTGATATTAGATTCTGTTGATGTCACTCCTTATTATTCTTCAAAAGTCAAAGAAGGTGACTATGGAGACGATAATACTATCGTTGAGTTTCAGAAGATGGATTTTTGTGAATACATTTGTTCTTTAGATTCAGACCCCCTTAAAGCTATTTTCGCAAATCTTAAAAAAATTATTGATATGCTTGCTACTCTTTTCCAAAATACATAAAGTACTTTTCTCGAATAATCATCAACGTGGAGGAGCTGAAACGCTCCTCCATATTAGTTTTTCCATCTTCTCAGACGGAATCATCTTAGAGCTGTCCCGTTCTGGTGGATTTCCAGATAATGTACAATAAGTTGCGCAAATTGGAAAATGCATAAAAGAAGACATAGC
>ENA-ORRO01001725-ORRO01001725.1-human-gut-metagenome-genome-assembly--contig:-NODE-1725-length-14754-cov-4.852779_pt1 | contig 14754 bp, 9 predicted proteins | sample MGYA00242176_ERZ509136 | MGnify/ENA primary metagenome ERZ509136 (study PRJEB26280, sample SAMEA2338644) | human gut metagenome | biome: human gut; feature: human-associated habitat; material: faeces...
ACCCCTTAACCCCTTAACCCCTTAACCCCTTAACCCCTTAACCCCTTAACCGCCCCCGTGGTATAATGGAACTGTCACTAACGGAATTTTTAGATTTATTGTGGGAGATCCATTATGAACAATACCATAAACACTGCCTCTTTGTGGGAAATCCTTCAGGAGGCCCTTCTGGATCCGGATTTCTGCCAGGCTCTGGGATTCACCCGGGAACAGATGGAAGGGCAGATCCGGTCCTGCCGGCTCCAGGAAGCCTGCCCGCTGCTGGAAAACGCCCTGGATGACCAGGGACGGTTCAACGCCGGGGTGGTGCTGGAAATTTTCCGGGGGTTCCTGCCCTCCCTGGCTGACGAGCCACCCAGAGGATGGCTCATGGACTGCTACCAGACCCTGCTCCGGAAAATCTTTCCGGAAACCACGGAACCGGAACCGGCTGCCGATGCCATCCGCTATCAGGCCGGCCGTCGGCTGCTGCTCCAGATTCTCCGGGGGCTGTACCACTACGAAAAGCTCTACTGTCCCTTTGATCCCAGGTGGAATATCGAACTGCTGTCCGCCCGTGAAATCCGGCAGGAGCACTGCACCCGGGAATATCTGCGGTTCCGCACCCTGGTCCGGGACCTGTACCTTTACGAATTCATGCGCCTGGGGACGGAAGTGACCCCCTACAACACCCTGGGTCACATCGGGGGAGTGGCCTATGTGGCCGTCTATATGGCCCGGCAGCTCCACCGCCGGGGGGTGCCCGTGGACGTGGCCCTGATCGCCGGAGCGGCGGCCCTTCACGACATGGGCAAATACGGCTGTAAAAAGGACGAGGAAAAGCGGGTTCCCTACCTCCATTATTACTATACGGACGTGTTCTGCGAGCGGGAAGGAGTGCCCCAGATGGGGCACATCGCCGCCAACCATTCTGTATGGGATCTGGAACTGGAGAACCTGTCCGTGGAATCCCTGCTGCTGATCTATGCGGATTTCCGGGTGAAAAGCTATCGGGATGAAAAGGGAAGGGAAATCATCCATTTCTATACCCTCCGGGAAGCTTTCGATGTGATTCTCAGCAAACTGGATGATGTGGACGGGGCCAAACGCCAGCGGTACCAGAAAGTCTATGTGAAACTGGTGGATTTTGAAGCCTATATGGAAGAACTGGGGGTCACCACCGATCTGCCGGCGGATTTTGCCCTGGCTCCGGAACGGGAACGGATCCTGCCCCATAAGGAAAAGGTGCTGATGGAGGGCCAGGAAGTGGTCCGGCAGCTGAAATACGCCGCCATTGCCCACAACATCCGGCTCATGAGCATCTTCCGCAGCGAACGGGATTTCGGGAATCTCATCGAAGCGGCCCGCAGCGAACCCAACTGGAAAAACCTCCGGGCCTATATCAGTATCTTCGAAGAATATTCCACCTACATGACGGAACGGCAGAAAATGATGACCCTCCAGTTCCTGTATGAGCTGCTGAGCCATCAGGAAGAGGATATCCGGGTCCAGGCCGCCGAACTGATGGGGAAGATCGTGGCCAACTTCAACGACCGGTACACCAAGGAGCTGCCCAAGGGAGTGCTGCTGCCCCGGAAAAAAATCACCAACCGGACCCTGTTCCGCCAGTACCTGGAACAGATCATCGATCCGGGACTCCGGTACACCCAGCAGCACAAGAACCGGATCGGATCCTGCCTGGGTCCCTTTGTCCGTTCCGTGCTGGCCACCCGGTATCACCGGGTGGGGACGGCCCTGGCCAACATTGCGGAAGAGGAACATCCCACCGCTCTCTACCTGGAAATCCTCCAGCCCTGGTACGAGAAACCGGCGGAAACGGCGGAGCAGCAGATGATCCTGCTCCAGGCCCTGCTGGCCCTCCGTCCTGAAGACCTGACGGAATCCTTCCGCCAGGCGGTGGAGAAAACCCTCCAGAACGGGTACCGGGATCCCAGCTCCATTGTGCGGATCGGAGCCCTGTACGGGTACCATCATCTGTTCGGCGGGCCCGGGGACGAAGATGCCTTTGTCCATCGGCTGCTCCGGACCATGGATCTGCCGGAAGATCCCCGGGCTTTCGCGGAAAAGGAAAGCAGCCTGTTCCTGGAAGACCTGAAAAGCGGCATCCACTGGCTGATCAAGATTGCCAACATCCACCTGATGTGCCATGCCCTGCTCCGGCAGCAGGACAAGGGCAATGTGATGCATCTGGGCATGCACCTGTGCAATCTGGTGAAGGTCAGCGAATATCTGGCGGTGCGCCAGGCAGCCGGGGAGGCTCTGCTCCGGATCGCCGATTCCATGACCTGGGCCCAGCGGAACGAAATGGCCGTGGAACTGTTCAACGGACTGGAAATCGGCGACCTCCAGATCACCAAATACGTGCCGGAATACCTGGGCAAGATGATCCTGAAACTGCTGCCGGATGAACTGGATGAATTCCTGGGGTCTCTCCGGGAAGAAATCGACTCCACCAATTTCCAGCTGGCGGGAGCGGCGGTGAATACCATGGGAGTGGTCCTGGAGAATTTCCAGGATTTCTCCAGCCGCTTTCCCCGGGAAGAAAAGAAGAATCAGCAGCGGCAGCTCCGGCTGCTTTACGCCATCCTCCGGGCCTATGCCCACTACAACAAGGAACTGAGCCGGGACGCTTTCCGGAGTCTGGCGGCCTATGTGTTTTCCAGTTCCCGGATGCCGGCGGAACGGAAAAGTTTTCTGTTCCTCCACAGCTTCCGGAAAATCTGGGTGCTGCTCAACGAAAACACGGAAAACATGCTGGATTTCTACACCAATGCCGGGGTGCTGAACCACCTGTACCGGTACATGGGCCAGGAAGAGACACTCCATGGACCCTTTGTCTTTCCCAGGCAGCAGAAAGTCTGCTTCTACCCTGGCACTTTCGACCCCTTCAGCAGCGGTCACAAGGCCGTGGCCAAACGGATCCGGGATCTGGGTTTTGTGGTGTACCTGGCCCTGGACGAATTTTCCTGGTCCAAGCATACCCAGCCCCGGCTCATGCGCCGGAAAATCATGAACATGTCCGTGGCGGACATGGAAGATATCTATCCTTTTTCGGAGAACCTGTCCGTGAACATCGCCAACCCGGAAGACATCCGGAAGCTGAAGCAGGTCTTTGCCCACAAGGACCTGTACCTGGCGGTGGGGTCCGATGTGGTGGAAAACGCCTCCGCCTACCGGCTGGAACCGTCTCCGGATTCCATCCATTCCCTGAATCACATCATCTTTGAACGGGAGACCCGGGAGAATGCCAACTGGTATACTGATGCCCCGGCAGCCGTCCAGAAGAAGAAACTGGCAGAACAGCAGATCCGGGGAAAAATCCTCCATCTGAAGCTGGATAAATTTTTCGAGGATGTGAGCTCTACCCGGATCCGGGAGAATATCGACCAGAACCGGGACATTTCCGCCCTGATCGATCCGGTGGCCCAGAACTTCATCTATGCCAACAACCTGTATCTCCGGGAACCGGCCTACAAACATGTGCTGGAAGCCCGGGAAATCGGCATCGGGGAATTCCAGCCCCGGACCTGGGCCCAGCTGCCGGCCCTCCAGAATCTCCTGGGAAATCCCGGGGCCAATCCGGTGCTCCAGCAGTATCTCCAGTGGAAAGGAGAAAACGGGCAGCCCCGGGTCTATACCCAGTATGTGGATACCGGGGAGAGGGGGGACAGTCTGGCGGCATTCGGCGCCGTCCATCAGGTGTCCACCCGGAGCCTCCTGATGGAATTCCGGGATCCCCGGGTGGCCGAGCATATCCGGGAAGAAGCTTCCGGCCGCATTGCCTCCCTGGGCTACTTCTGCGTCAGCGGGGACAGCTCCATTTCCCATCCGGGACAGATCCTGCTGACGGAAATGATGACGGAGCTGCTGAACCGGGATTTCACCTACGTGGTTTACCATCCGGTGGACCCTTCCGGATACAATGAAAAGGCCATCGCCGCACTGGTCCGCCAGGGATTTGTGGATATCGCCCCGGAAGGGTCGGAACACCCGCTCTATGCGGCCCACATCAATTCTCCGGTGGTGCTGTTCCGGGATGTGGAAACCACCATCAAGAATCCCTTCAACAAAAACCTGCGGGTCCAGAAAGCCCTGGACAAAGCCCACAACAACCTGCTGGCCGTGCTCCGGCAGCTGTATCCGGGGAAACTGATCCTGTCCTTCAACACCAGCGCCATGCATTACCGGATCATCCAGAAAGTGGCCCGGCTCAACGGGGTTTCCACCCTGGAAGATCCCAAGAAGCGCCGGGGACCCTTTATGTCCGTCCCCTTCGGCAAGGCCCTCAGCGATGTGCTGGTGCCCAATACGGTGACCAAGGCTCTCCACATCGAAAAGTACTTCAACCGGGCCGTCAAGGGCTTTACCCTGGCGGAAGCCCATCATTACGCCACCGTGGACAACCAGGTAAAGACCATCCGGTCCTTCAACCGGCCGGTGATCCTCATCGATGACCTGCTGGAAAAGGGCCACCGGATGCGGATGCTTACCCCCTACCTGAAAAAGAACAATGTGGATGTCCGGGAAGTGCTGGTGGGGGTCATGACCGGTTATGCCATGGATCTCATGGCCCAGCAGGGCTACCGGTGCCAGTGCGCCTATTTCCTGCCCTCCCTGGAACTGTGGCTCAATGAAAGGGACTGTTATCCCTTTATTGGCGGGGACAGCATCGACAATGCCAACAACTACAGCGGGTACGACCGGAACCCTTCCGTGAATCTGATCCTGCCCTATGTAAAGCCCGAATTCATCTGCCAGGGGAATGCGGACGCAGCCTATCAGTATTCCCTCACCTGTCTCCAGAACGCCAAACTGATCATGGAGACCCTTCAGGACGAATACCAGACCCTGTACGAAAAACGATTGACCCTGAAGCGGCTGGGAGAAGTGATTTCCGTACTCCGGATCCCGGATATGGACATCGGGGTAAAATTCGATCCCAACATGGACCCCACCCGGTTCATTGAAAACGATATCGAACGGCTGGTCCGGCTGCGCTGGGGAGAAGCGGGCAGCGGACTGTATGACCGGAACCGGGGCGGCGAATGAGCCGTCCCCTGGAAAGGAGAACTGCATTATGGAAAACAACTGGCATCACATCAGCGATCTGCCCAAAGAAGCGGGGGTGGATCAGCCCCTGTCCCTGGCCGGACGGCCGGCCCTGAAGGAAAAGAACCGGGTCCATATCCTGGCCCTGGGGGATGTGGGGCGGACCATGCTCATCGGGCTCCGGCTCCTGGGAGCGGATAAAATCGCTTCCATCGGCCTCTGTGACCTGAACGAAAAGAACCTCCAGCGGCTGGAAATCGAAATCAACCAGATCCGCTATCCCTTTGCAGAAGGAGAACAGGTGCTGCCGCCGGTGGATATGGTCACCGAAGACAGACTGTTCGACTGTGACGTGTTCATTTTCTGTGCCACCAAAGGGACTCCGCCCATCGGGGCCAAAGGCGACATGCGGATGGTGCAGCTGGCTGCCAACAGTGAGCTGGTCCGCCATTTCGGGGATCTGGCCCGGAAGGCGGACTATAAGGGGCTGGCCTGCATCGTTTCCGACCCAGTGGACAACCTGTGCCGGGCCTTCCTGGAAAGTTCCGGACTGGCTCCCTGGCAGGTCCAGGGGTACGGGCTGGGGGTCATGAACGCCCGGGCCTGCTATTATGCGGAAAAGGATCCCCGGCTGGCCCATTACCTTACCGAAGGTCGGGCTTTCGGGCCCCATGGCCAGGACCTGGTGATCGCGGACAGCCTGGAGCACTACAATGATGAACTGTCCCGGGAACTGACCCGGAAAACCGTCACCTGCAATCTGGCGGTCCGGGAGCTGGGGTACAAGCCCTACATCGCTCCGGCCCTGTCCAGTGCGGCCATTTCCATCCTGCTCACCCTTCGGGGCGCCTGGCATTACGGATCCCTGTATCTGGGGGATGAAAAGGAAGGCGCCTTCCTGGGCATGAAGAACCGCCTCACGGAAAAAGGCTTCGAATATGAAGACGCGGCCCTGTGCCCGGAACTGTATGACCGGATCCGCCACGCCTATCTGAATCTGTGCCGGATGAAATAACCGGCGGAAAAGCGGGAAGGGATTGGTATGTTCTATGTGATCAAAATGGGCTGGCAGGAAGAAGGGACCACCCGGCGGGTGGACAGGGCCCTGGCCCGTGCCCTGGCAGGCAGGCACCATCAGGTGGTGGAGCGGGTCAGTGATTTTGCCAGGCTGTTTCCGGCCGGCGGTCCTGCGGAACCGGGGCCCCACCAGCTGCTCTTTGCGGTGAATCTGGCCCGGGGCGGCATCAGTGTGGGCTTTGCCCGGGTCATCGCCTACATTTCCCTACACCCCCATTGTCTGGAAAACTGCGTGGGCAGCGTGGTGGTGGATGGGGAAGATGAACTGTTCACCAAAAAGGCCGGACGGGAAATGATCTTCATGGCCAACCGGTCCGGCTGCGCCTTTCCGGGAGCCCCCCTGGTGGAAGCCACCGGTTCCCTGTACAATTTCAACATCCGGGCCAAAATCCAGGGAATCGGCAACCAGGAGGCCTACGAAAACGCCGTGGGCCGGCTGGTGGAAAAACTCCTGGCCTTTACCGGGGCACCGGCACCGGAAGGAGGACGGCACAGGATCGCCCTGTTCCACGCCAGCAGCCGGAAGACCTCCAACACCCTGCTGCTGTGGAGCCTGATCCGGCAAAAAATGGAAGACCGGGCCCTGATCCGGGAAGTGAGCCTCCGGAACGGCACCGTGGTGGACTGCCGGGGCTGCAGCTATGAAGCCTGTCTCCACTTTGGAGAACAGGGGGACTGCTTCTACGGAGGGGTCATGGTGGAAGAAGGATATCCGGCCATCCGGGAAAGCGATACCCTGATTTTTGCCTGTCCCAATTACAATGATGCGGTCAGCGCCAACATCATGGCCTTCTTCAACCGGATGACCGCCCTGTTCCGGACCGACTTCCGGGAGTTCGCCAAAAAGCGGATCTTTGCCTTGGTGGTCAGCGGTTACAGCGGGGGAGACATTGTGGCGGAACAGGTGATCGATGCCCTGAACTGCAACAAACATTTCATCCTGCCGCCCCATTTTGCCCTGATGGAAACCGCCAACGACCCGGGCAGCATCCTGCAGAATGAAGGGCTGGAGCAAAGGGTGGAGGAAATGGCCGAAAGAATCGGACAGTAAGGGGAATCATCCACCGTCCTGGCAGACTGTCCGGACAGCGAAGAGTGTGTCCCCCTTTTTAAAACAATTTAAATGTTGTACAATAAGAAGCTGTAACCGGCTGTTGCGGGACAGCTTCTTTTTGTCCATTGCGCAGCGGCAACTATCCGAGAAAGAAGGCCTGCAAACCGTGACCCTGTCGAAAAAATGGAAACAACTGATCTTCTGCGGACTCCTGGGTGCCCTGTTCTTCCTGGTTCCTCCGCCGGGAGATCTGAAAGTGGCTGGCTGGCGTGTGTTCGGCGTCTTTGCCGCCACCATTGTGGGGCTGATCCTGAAACCCCTGCCCATGGGGGTCATGGCCCTGCTGGGGATGGTGAGCCTTTGTTTGGCCCGGACCCTTACTCTGAAAGAAGCCCTCAGCGGCTTCGGGAATCCCACCATCTGGCTGGTGGTGGTGGCCTTCTTCATCTCCCGGGGCATCGTGAAGACCGGTCTGGGAGAGCGGATCGCCTATCTTTTTGTGGAACGGTTCGGGAAAAAGCCCCTGTTCCTGGCCTACTCGCTCATTGCCAGTGATCTGGTGATCGCTCCCGCCATGCCCAGCAACACTGCCCGGGCTGGAGGCATCCTGGCCCCCATTGTCCAATCCCTGAACACCACCTTTGGCTCCGACCCCAAAGAGGGAACGGAAAACAAACTGGGGAATTTCCTGGTGCCCGTGGTGTTCCAGTGCGATGTGGTGATTTCCGCCGTGTTCCTTACCTCCATGGCCGCCAATCCCATGGCTGTCAGCTTCGCCAGCGACCTGTTGGGGGTGAACATGACCTGGGGCGGCTGGCTGGCGGCTTCCTGCGTGCCGGCCCTGCTGTCCCTGGTGCTGTATCCTCTGGTAATTTACAAGATCAACCCGCCGGAACTGAAGGAGACTCCGGAAGCCCCGGCCCTGGCCCGGAAAAAACTGGATGCCATGGGACCCCTGAAACAGGAAGAAAAAGCCATGGCCGCTATTTTTCTGCTGCTCATCGTCCTGTGGGCCGGGGGCCGGTATCTGGGGCTCACCGAAACCCTTACGGCCCTGCTGGGCCTGTGTCTGCTGCTCCTTTCCAACGTGCTTACCTGGGATGATGTGAAAAGTGAAAAAGCCGCCTGGGATACCCTGATCTGGTTCGCCATCCTGGTGATGGAAGCCGGGTTCCTGAATACCAAAGGGATGATTCCCTGGTTCAGCCGGGAAATGGGGCTCCTGGTATCCGGATCCAACGGCCTGGTGGCCATGGCCATCCTGGGGACCGTGTATTTCTACTCCCATTATCTCTTTGCCAGCAGTACCGCCCATGTGAGCGCCATGTATGCCGCCTTTCTCAGTGTCATGGCCAGTGCCGGGGCTCCGCCCACCATGGCCGCCTATGTGCTGGCCTGGTTCAGCAGCCTGTTCGGATGCCTGACCCATTACGGCTCCGGTCCCGCACCCATTTTCTTCGGTGCCGGGTATGTGTCCCAGAACCGCTGGTGGGAAATCGGCTTCGTCCTGTCCCTGCTGTCCCTGCTGATCTGGGGCGGCGTGGGCTGCCTGTGGGGGAAGGTCCTGGGAATGTGGTAAAAATTTAATTTTCCGAAAACGGGGAAACTGTGGTACAATGGGTAACAAATACTGTACCTGGAAAGGCGGAGACCCATGAAACAATTTGATGCACGCAATCTGTCCATGATGTTTGACCTCTATGAAATGACCATGGCCAACGGGTATTTTGAAGACAAGAAACGGGACAGGGACGACTATGTGTCCTTTGATGTATTTTATCGGAACAATCCGGACGGAGGGGGCTTCGCCATCTTCGCCGGTCTGGAACAGGTGCTGGACTACCTGGAAAACATGCATTTTTCCACTGAAGACATTTCCTATCTTCGGAGCCTCCACGTGTTCAGCGAACCCTTCCTCCAGTGGCTGGAAACCTATCAGTTCCGGGGGAATGTGTATGCCATGCCCGAAGGCAGCGTCATCTACCCCGATGAACCCCTGCTGACGGTATACGCCCCTCTGGTGGATGCACAGCTGGTGGAAACCGCCATCCTGTGCGAAATCAACCACCAGTCCCTGATCGCCACCAAGGCCCAGCGGATCGTGAAGGCTGCCCAGGGCCGGGGAGTATCCGATTTCGGTGCCCGCCGGGCCCACAACATGGATGCGGCCGTCTACGGTGCCCGGGCTGCTTATATCGGAGGTGCCGACAGCACCGCTACCGTCCTGGCCGGCCAGATGTTCAACATCCCGGTCAGCGGAACCATGGCCCACAGCTGGGTCATGTACTATGATGACGAATATACCGCCTTCAAGCGGTTTGCGGAAATCTATCCGGACAACGCCATCCTCCTGGTGGATACCTACGATGTACTGGATTCCGGGGTGCCCAATGCCATCCGGGTGGCCAAGGAAGTGCTGGAACCCATGGGCAAACGGCTGAAGGGTATCCGGATCGATTCCGGGGACCTGGCTTATCTTTCCAAGAAAGCCCGGAAGATGCTGGACGATGCCGGCCTTACCGATGCCATCATCGTCATGAGCAACTCCCTGGACGAATACACCATCAGCTCCATCCTGGAACAGGGGGGCTGTGTGGATTCCTTCGGGGTAGGGGAACGGCTGATCACCGCCAAGAGTGATCCGGTCTTCGGGGCTGTGTACAAACTGGTGGCCGTCCACAAAGACAAAGCCATCATTCCCAAAATCAAGATTTCCGAGACTTTCGAAAAGATCACCAACCCGGGACGGAAACGGGCCTGGAGAGTGTATGACAAAACCGGCCATGCCATCGCGGACCTCCTGACCCTCCAGGACGAAGATCCCCGGGAAAGCGCCGAGTTTCCCTTTGTGGATACCCAGCGGCCCTGGAAGAAGATGAATTTCAGGGACTGCACCTTCCGGGAACTCCAGGAATTGGTATTGGAAAAAGGGAAACGGATTCATCCGTCCCCGTCCCTGGAAGAAATCCGCCGGTACGTGCGGAAACAGCTGAATCACGAAATCTGGCCCGAAGAACAGCGTTTCAGCAATCCCCACATGCATTTCCTGGACATGAGTCCCCGGTACTACGCCATGAAGATGGCCCTGCTGGAAGATGTGAAGAAGGGGAAATAAGACGGTCAAAGGAGAACACCATGTCCCATCCCTGGGAATCTTATCAGGCCCTTTATGTCCACATCCCTTTCTGTGTCCATAAATGTGCCTACTGCGATTTTGCTTCTTATCAGATTTACAACGACCATATCATGACCGACTATGCCCGGCGCCTGGTGGAGGAAATCTCCGCCTGGACGCCGGCTTTACCGGTTTCGCCCACGGCCACGGTGTATTTCGGCGGAGGCACCCCCAGCGTGCTGCCTCTGGAGGATCTGGCGGCCATCGTCACCGCCCTGAAGGAACGGGGCTTCTGGCAGCACCCGGCGGAAGCCACCCTGGAAGCCAATCCGGGGACGGTGGACCGGGAAAGACTCCGGTTTTACCGGCAGCTGGGCTTCGACCGGCTGAGCCTGGGCATCCAGTCCTTCCAGCCGGGAGAACTGGCCGCCATGGGCCGGATCCATACGGCGGAACAGGCGGAAGAAGCCATTGCCCTGGCTCGGGAGGCAGGCTTCCGGCGGATCAGCGGAGACCTGATCTACGGCTATCCCGGCCAGACGGTGGAAACCGTCCGGGATTCCCTGGAACGGCTGCTGGATACCGGGGTGGACCATGTGTCCGTCTACGGCCTTACGGTGGAAGAGGGGACCCTGCTGGCGAAACAGGTACGGGAAGGCAAAGCCCTGCTTCCTTCGGAAGATGCTTCCGGGACCATGTACGATTTTCTCATGGAGGCCCTGCCCCAGGCCGGGTACCACCGGTACGAAATTTCCAACTTCGCCCGTCCCGGCCAGGAATCCCGGCACAACCAGGTGTACTGGCACTACGATCCCTATATGGCCTTCGGGGCAGCCGCCTGCCGGTTCGACGGGAAAATCCGGGAGATCAATCCCCGGAATCTCCAGGCCTATCTCCAGGGAGCTCCGCCGGAACGGGAAATCCTCACCTGCGAAGACCGCCGGGCGGAGCTGGTCTTTATGAACCTGCGCACCGTCAAGGGCCTGTCTCTGGAAGAATTCACCCAACGGACGGGAGAAGATTTCTTCCATATATATGAAGAAGGTTTTAACCACTGCCGGAAACAGGGCTGGATCACCCGGGAAGGGGACCGGATCCGGCTGACGGAACAGGGGATGCGGTACGGAAATCTGGCCTTTGAGGAATTTTTGTAAAAAGGCAAATATTTTTTTAAGAACTATTGACAATTTGACTAAAGAGGTGTATCTTTACACTTAGATGTTAGCACTCCAATAATTAGAGTGCTAACAATTCAGAAGAGAGATGATTACAGTGCTGAGTGACCGCAAGAAAAAAATTCTTCAACTGATCATTGAAGACTATATTGAAACGGCGGAGCCTGTAGGATCTCGCAGCATCGCCAGGAAATACAATCTGGGGATCAGCCCGGCAACCATCCGGAACGAAATGTCCGACCTGGAGCTGCTGGGTTATCTGGAGCAGCCCCACACTTCGGCGGGCCGTGTCCCGTCGGCGGCTGCCTATCGGTACTATGTGGATTCCATTGCCAAGCCCGATGCCCTGGCGCCCAATGATGTGGCGCTGATCAACAGCTGGTTCCGGGAACGGGTCCACAGCATCGATGATATCTTCCAGTCCACCGCCAAGATCCTGTCACGGATGAGCAAGAACGTGTCCGTGGTGCTGGCCAACAAGGACAGCGAAAGCGTCTTTTCCTATCTCCGCTTCCTGCCCCTGAACGAGCACCAGGCCATCCTGTGCATCGTGGCCAATGACGGGCGGATGGACAACAGTGTGATCCAGATCCCGGCCGGCATGAGCCGCCTGGAAATGGACACCCTGGCCCAGAGAGTCACCAACAAACTCCATGGGATGAAGCTGAATGATATCACAGACCAGATCCTGAAAGACGTCCGGGATGCCCTGGCCGGGGACAAAGCCCTGTATGCTTCTCTGATCCAGGTGGTCAGACAGATGCGGAGCGGCCAGTCAGAGAACAAGATGTACCTGGGCGGAACCAAACAGCTGCTCAGCCAGCCGGAATTCAAGGATCCGGAACGGATCCGGGAGCTGCTGAGCGTGCTGGAGGAAGAGCAGATGCTGAAAGACATGCTGATGGCCGACAAGGACTCGGGCCTGAAGGTGACTATCGGCAGCGAGAACAAATTTTCCGGCATCCAGGACTGCAGCATGATCCAGGCCACCTACCGTCTCAACGGACAGGTGGTGGGGACCCTGGCGGTCCTGGGACCGACCCGTATGGAATACCGGAAGGTGATTTCCGTCATGGATTACCTTCACAACTACCTGCGGGTGGTCATGAATAAAATGGATGAAAAGTAGGGGAGGACCAATGACAGAGGACCAGCAGAAGAACGCAGAAACCGCCCAGGCGGAAGCGGCAGAAGCGGCCAAAGCCCAGGCAGCGGCAGAAGAAACCGCAGAAAAGGCCCAGGCAGCGGAAGCTGACCAGGCTGAGGCAAAAGACGAAAAAGCAGCGGCTCCTGATCCCAAAGACGAGAAAATCGCCCAGCAGGAACAGCAGATCGCTGACCTGCAGAACAGACTCCTGCGGCTGCAGGCGGATTTCGACAACTTCCGGAAACGGAACAACGAAGAACGGGAACGGCTGGGCCGGTATGTAACCGGTCAGGTGGCCCGGGAATTTTTGAAGGTGCTGGACAATTTCGAACGGGCGGAAGCCAGTATGGAATCCAGCAAAGACGGAGCGGCCATCCAAAAAGGCATGGAAATGATCCACAAACAGTTTGAAAAGGCACTCCAGACCCTGCACATCGAAGAGATCCCGGCGGAAGGCAAGCCTTTCGACCCCCAGATCCATGAAGCCGTAATGCAGGGCAGCAACCCGGATCTGCCGGATGAAAGCATCGACCTGGTCCTGGAAAAGGGCTACAAGATCGGTGATGACGTCATCCGTCATTCCAAGGTGCGGGTTGTCCGCAATGACTGAAAACAACGTGTTGAACGATTGACAATTCCAGATTTGACAGGAGGAATTCATTATGTCTAAGATTATTGGTATTGACTTGGGGACCACCAACTCCGTAGTCGCTGTGATGGAAGGCGGCGAACCTACGGTTATCACCACCCAGGAAGGCGGCCGGCTGACTCCTTCCGTGGTTGGCTTTACGAAAAACGGGGAAAGACTGGTAGGCCAGCTGGCCAAACGCCAGGCTGTATCCAACCCGGAACGGACCATCAGCTCCATCAAACGGCACATGGGCACCAAATACACTGTGACCATCGATGGCAAAGATATCCAAAAAGATCCGGAGGAGGCAAAGCGTGCCATCGGTTATCTGCCGGAGCTTCCGCCGCTGTATGTTGACATGACTGTCAGAGAATACCTGGAATTCGTGGCAGAACTGAAAAAAGTGCCGAAAAAAGAGCGGAAGCAGCAGATTGATGAGGTCATGGAAATGACACAGATCACCGATATGCAGCAGCGTCTGATCAGGAATCTGTCAAAAGGTTACAGGCAGAGAGTCGGACTGGCGCAGGCAATCCTTGGCTACCCTGAGGTTATCATTCTGGATGAGCCCACGGTAGGTCTGGATCCGAAACAGATCATCGAGATCCGTGATCTGATCCGCAAGCTGGGGGAGAATCATACCGTGATCCTCAGCTCCCATATTCTGTCGGAGGTCAGTGCGGTCTGCGACCATATTATGATCATAGCCCACGGTAAGTTGGTAGCCAGTGATTCTCCGGAGAATCTGCAGAAGCTTATGAGTGGTTCCATGGAACTGGATCTGGAAGTAAAGGGAAGCATCGCTGCGGTGAAGAGTGCATTGCAGGAGATCTCACAGATCGACCGGATCGAAGAGAACACGGAGGCATCCAAAAATATTGCAAAGCTGAAAGTAATCTCCAAAGAGAATGCAGATATCAGAGAGCAGGTATTCTATGCACTGGCAGATGCAAAGCTGCCTATTTTAGAGATGACCCATGCGGAGAAGTCTCTGGAAGACATCTTCCTGGAACTGACCGAGGATGTAGCACCCACACAGCCGGAGAAGCACAAACTATTCTCAAAAAGAAAAAGGCCGGAAATGTCAGATGCTGCCGCACAGCAGACAGAAGCTTCGGAAGAGGAAGCACAGCCCGGAGAAGAGAAAAAAGAAACTGTAACTACAAAGGAGGCGGAATCATATGCCAGCCATTTATAAGAGAGAATTGAAATCCTATTTCCGTTCCTTTATCGGATTTTTATTTATTGCAGTCACCCTGTTTTTCCTGGGACTGTATTTCAGCGTTTATAACCTGATGAACGGATATCCTTATTTTGCGTATGTGGTATCCAGCGTTACCTTTTTATTCATGCTGACCGTGCCGATCCTGACCATGCGCCTGTTCAGTGAAGAGAAGAAGCAAAAGACGGAGCAGGGGCTCCTGACCGCACCGGTTTCCATCGGCGGCATTGTGCTGGGCAAGTATTTCGCAGCGCTGACCATGTACACCATTGGCATTGCCATTC
>ENA-ORRO01001726-ORRO01001726.1-human-gut-metagenome-genome-assembly--contig:-NODE-1726-length-14753-cov-7.388352_pt1 | contig 14753 bp, 16 predicted proteins | sample MGYA00242176_ERZ509136 | MGnify/ENA primary metagenome ERZ509136 (study PRJEB26280, sample SAMEA2338644) | human gut metagenome | biome: human gut; feature: human-associated habitat; material: faeces...
TTACTGTAAAGGATAAAATTACAGGCAAAACTTACACAAAGACTTTTGACGGCACAGAGGAAGATATGGTATATATAAGTCCTGTTTATGTTCGCCCTGATGACACAATGACAAATCTTGAAGTTGATGTTATGGGTGATGTAAACGAATGGCTCAATCTTCCTGAAGATGAAGAGTATTCAACAGAGGTTACAGGTACATTCAAGGTTAACTACTATGCAAACGGAGTTCCTTCAAAGGGCAATTCTTCAACAAAAGATACTGCAACAAAGGATACAGTAACAAAATCTGCAACAGGCGGCAACGGTGCAGTTCAGACAGGCAACCCGATGACTGCTGTTTCGGTTGCACTTGTAATGCTCGTTGCAAGCGGTGCAATGTTTCTTTCTTACAGAAAAAAGATTGAAAAGTAAATCAAATAATTGACACTCATTTTTCTTAATATTCAGACAACTGCCCCCGAATCTTTCAAAGGTTCGGGGGCAGTTATGTTCTGTAAAAAATTAAACGGCAACGGAAAAATTCATCCCGTTGCCGTTTAATACTTTAATGATTTCTATACTTAATCTTCACCGATAAGCTTTACGGTTGTTGCGGTGTGGTGAACCGCATCAAGATACTTTCCGAAAACATCGGCTGTTTTGATTTTTAAACTTGAGGTGTTTACACACGGATGACAGCCGACATATTCGCCCTTGAGAACATCCTCGTCAACAAGAAGTCTTACTCGGTTGTCCTTGTCATTCATAAGCCCCATAACGCTCACCGCACCCGGCTTGATGTCGAGAAATTCGAGCATAAAATCGGGAGTCGCAAACGAAAGTCTTGCACTTCCGATTTGCTTTGACAGCTCCTTTGTTTTAAAAGGTTTGTCACCCGGCATCATAAGAAGATAGAAGTCGGTTTTCTGCCTGTTGCACAGAAAAAGATTCTTGCAAATCAGCACATCAAGCACAGCGTCAATCTCGTTGCAAGCCTCCATTGTGTCAGCGTGTCCGTGGTCGGTTCGCTGATATTCAATTCCAAGGCTGTCGAGAAGGTCATATACTCTGATTTCACGGTCTTCTCTGCCTGTTAAGTCGATTGGTCGTCCGTTGTAAAGTTCCATTTAAAATCCTGCTTTCCTGTAGTGTAATGCCTGTATCAATATTCACTGTCGTCAATATAAGAATCGTCTGTATAGTCATACAAATCGGATGAGGAGGTGTAATCATCGTAGTAATATTCGCCTGTGTATTCCTTATAAGATGTTGAATCACCCGGAAGATAATCCTTGTCCATATACAGCTTGCTGTTCAGAATACCAAGCTCCTGCAACGCTTTTATAGTGTTTTTAAAGCTTTTGGGAACAGTATAAACAACCTGTGTTCTTGCGGCAGTATTGCCGTTGTAAGAATCCATATTTCTTATTCCTTCGTAATACGAATTAACATCACCTGTTGCAATCGCAATCACACATACAGCATCGGGTTCGGATTTTATAAAGCTTTCGTATTCACCGTAATTGACATAGGCAACATCAAGCGCATGATCTGCATACTCGGTCATTTGATCTATTTTCGCAAAGTCCTCGTTACTGCAATTATCAAGGTCTTTGAGAAAAGCCTCTTTAATTTTTTCGGCTGCATTTTTGTAATTTTTAGAATAACTTACTGTTCCGTCATCATCAGTATAATCAGTATAAATAATTTTGCTTGATACAAAATCAGGATGCTTATCGTCAGTTGCTTTGCCGTCAAAGCCTGCAACGATAAATGTGTTAATATCCTTGTAATCAGCTTTTACAAGCGGACTGTATGCCTTGATATAGCCCTTTGAATAAATGATGTCGGATGTGTCAAGTTCGTTGTAGGAGCTTGAAAGATAGCTCTCTGTTTCTTCAAAAGCCGATGCAGAGCTGTATGTTCTTGTAACGATGTTACCGTTGTTGAGAGTGTAGGCAAATGCGTAATCGGGATTTTTTGAAATCTCGCTGAATACAGGAACATTGTCCTTGAACATTGAAACCCAAGTGTTTTTGAACTTGTTCTTTACCGAATAATTGCGGTTGTCTACAAGTTTGTAATGTGCCTCCAGGATATTTGCGATTGTGTCTTTGTCTGTAATATCATCAGCCATATCTTTAAGATTTTTGCCGACAGCACTGCCTTTTGCCTGATAGTTTGAATTTGCGTCATAGAATCCGGCACTCTTGATATCCTGAGTTTTCGGTACATAACTGTTGTAGCCGAATGCGTCAAAACAGCAGAGAGCAACACCGACGCAGCTTACAATAATTAACGCACCGAGCGGAATCGAGGTTTTGATAAGCTTTGAAAAGCCTCTGTACAAAATAAGATGAACTATTATGTAAACGGGAACGCTTGCAAGAATAAATCCGAAAACAAAACCCGCATATCCGCCCAGAACATTTACCGAGCCGAAAAGCACACCGAGGAACATGCCTGCAAGGAATGAAACAAGCACCTTGATTATGTAGCACGGAAGGTGGAATGCAAATGCCGACTGCGCTCTTTCCGCTTTTCTCTTTTTTGCAAGAAAAGCACCGAGAACAATACAAGCAACCGAGAAAATCAGCCAGTAAATAATGTTGATTCCGTCATATGCGGCAAGCGGATTGAGTGCGTTCATAATAATGCTGTCTTTGAAAATGCCAACATAAAAGCCGTCAAAACAGCCCACAACAATGCCTTTGATGAAGATTGCGGAAAGCGGATAAGCTACGCAAACCGCAATGAACATAAGCACGGAGTTGAGCATTGTTCCGCAACAAATTGCAATAAGACCGAAAAATGCGATTGATGCAAGTGTTCCGAGGCATATTTTGAGGAACATCGAACTAAGCTCGCTTATTACGGAATTTCCTGTGCAGACCGTGATAATTGAAATCACTCCGAGGAAAAATAATGTCGGGATAATTGACATGAGGTATGCCGACGCTGTTTTTGTGACAAACAGCGTTGACCTGCCAATCGGCAGAGAACCGTACAAATCAGCCTTGCGTTTATTGTGCAGATACGAATAAATTCGCACCGTGTAGATGATTGTAAATATTATTGAAATAAGATAAATGAGGTTTGCCGATGAATACTGGAAAATCTCGATTATGCCTGTGCCTGAGTTCGTAACTCCCAGAAAGTTAAGGCTTAACAACGCACCTGTAAAGGTCATGTCCTCACCAAGCACAACGCATATTGTGTAGCAGATTACAACCGTTACAGCCGAGATAAGTCCGAATACCACAAGCAGCGGAGTACAGGCTCTCAGGTCACTGCGGAAGAATGAAAATGCCTGTTTCATTCTGCTTTTAAATGATGTTTTCTGCGTCATAACCTGCTGCCCCCATTTCACTTATAAAAATTTCCTCCAATGTCATCGGAACGGCTGAAATGTAAAGAGGTTTACGCTCTTCAAGCTTTGGCATAAACTCATCTTCCGTTCCTCTGATTGTAAGGTTGAATATATTTCCGTTTCTCCACAAATTGATAACATTGATTTCTTCAAAGAACGAATTGTCGGGAACTTCCGTGAACGCAACCTGAACCTTGCGGAGTCCAAGCTTGATTTCGTCAATTTCACGCTCAAGAAGCAACTTGCCCTTGTGGATAAGGCAGATTCTGTCGCACAATTCTTCAAGCTCACGCAGATTGTGTGACGCAATGACAACGGTCATATCGTTTGCGGAAACATTGTCAATGAGAATTTTCTTTACAAGACGGCGGACAACCGGATCGAGTCCGTCAAAAATTTCATCAAGCAAAAGATATCTCGGACAGGTTGAAATTGCCAATATCAAAGCCGCCTGTCTTTGCATACCTTTTGACATATCAATTATTTTTGCATCAGGGTCAATAGGAAACACGGAGCAAAATTGTCTGAAAGCGTTCTCGTTCCAATTCGGGTAAAGACTGCGGTAAAGATATGCCGTGTTTTCGAGTGTTGCGCTGTTTGAAAAATACGGAAAATCGGGAATAAAAAAACATTCGCCCTTAACAGACGGATTGTTATAAATGTTCTGACCGTTAATTTTAACTTCACCGCTGTCAGCATCAAACACACCTGACAAAATTCTCAGAAGTGTTGATTTTCCGCCGCCGTTGCTTCCGACAATGCCGAGTACGGAGCCTCGGTTTATGTCGAGCGTAAAATCATCAACGGCAGTTACCTTACCGAACCTTTTTGTTATGTGATTGACCTCAATCATTCTTACCGCCTCCTTCGTATATGGCGTCAATAATGTCAATAAGCTGTTGGCGGGGAACGCTGTACAGTTCTGCATTTTTGGTGGCTTCTCTGAATGCTTTCAGAGCCATATCTCTGTATGCCGTGTCTTTTGTCAGCTTGTCGGTCATAAATGTTCCTCTGCCGACAGTTGAGTAAATGTAGCCGTCAATTTCAAGCGTGCGGTATGCCTTTGCAACGGTATTCGGGTTTACTCCGATTTCTTTTGCAACCGTTCGTACAGGCGGCAGTCTGTCACCCGATTTGAACACACCCGCCGATGCAAGTCTGATTACATTGTTGCAAATCTGCTCGTAAATCGGCACACGGCTTGTGAAATCAATTGTAAACATAGCCGTCCTCCTTTTAATGATTTATATGCGAATTTGTATAACATGGCTAATTCTACACTTAAATTGTACCATTTGATTGTACCATTGTCAATGTACAATTTTAAAGTTTAGAAAACTTTTTTAAAATTACTCAAAGTATAAAAGCGATAAAACCGTCAATAACTATTGTAAAGACAAAACCGATTAAAATTCAGATTCGGGGGTAATTCTTTGCAATACGGAAAAGTTGAAATCTGCGGAGTAAACACATCACAGCTTAAACTGCTCAAAGAAAGCGAAAAACGGGAACTGCTTAATATAATCAAAAACGGTTCTCCTGCCGAAAAGAAAAAGGCAAGAGACAAGATGATTAACGGAAATTTGCGGCTTGTGCTGTCCGTAATTCAAAGATTTACAAACAGGGGCGAAAATCCCGACGATTTGTTTCAGGTGGGTGTAATCGGGCTTATCAAGGCGATTGACAATTTTAATCCGACTCTTGATGTAAGATTCAGCACCTACGGAGTGCCTATGATAATCGGTGAAATCAGACGGTTTCTGCGTGACAACAACTCAGTCAGGGTTTCACGCTCAATGAGGGACACGGCTTACCGTGCAATGCAGATAAAAGAACAGCTCACAAATAAAAATAACCGTGAGCCGACTGTTGAAGAAATTGCCAAAATTATGGAGATGCCAAAGGAACAGGTGGTGCTTGCGCTTGAGGCAATTGTCGAGCCGGTGTCGCTTTATGAACCCGTGTTTTCGGACGGAAACGATACTATATATGTAATGGATCAGATAGGCGATAAGAATGACGATTCAACATGGCTTGAAGAAATTGCCGTAAAAGAGGCAATTACAAATCTTTCGGACAGGGAAAAGCGGATTCTTTCAATGAGGTTTTTCCGTGGCAAAACTCAGATGGAGGTTGCGGCTGAAATAGGAATTTCACAGGCACAGGTCAGCCGTATTGAAAAAGGCGCTCTCGATACTATAAAGAAAAACATTTAACCGTAAGTGCAAAACAGCTGTTCAGTCGGACGGCTGTTTTGTGTTTGCATAAATTTATGTGTAAAAAATCACAGGTAAATTTCGTAAAAAAAGACGAAAAAGCAGTTTTTACTTTACTTTCGTACTTTTGTGTGTTAAAATTTTAGTGTATGAAAACATATTGTTTGCAAAATTTACGGAAACAAAATTAAGGAGGAAACGGTTTTGAATTCAAAGCTGAAAAATGATTCTACCGACTATTTATTCAAGGCAATTCTTTCTCTTGAAAACGAGGAAGATTGCTATCGCTTTTTTGAAGATTTATGCACAAGTGCAGAGCTTAAAGCCATGTCACAGCGTCTTGTTGTTGCAAAAATGCTTACCGAAAAAAAAGTATATACCGAAATTGTTAAGGAAACAGGTGCGTCAACCGCAACTATCAGCCGAGTGAAAAGAGCGTTGTTTGACAACGATACATACGGCTACACGCTTGTGCTTGACCGAATTAAAAACGGAGAAAAAGAGTAATGCCGAGCTATTTGTCATTTGCCCGATTTTATGACGGACTTATGCAGGACGCCTGCTATAAAAAACGCTGTGACTATATTTTGAAGCTTGCCGAAAGTTTCGGTCATGATATGGGCATAACGCTTGACCTTGCCTGCGGAACAGGAACTCTTACCCGACTTTTGAAAAAGCGGGGAGTGGATGTTTTCGGAATTGATTACAGTATGGAAATGCTCAGCGAGGCAATGCAAAGTGCCTCCGAAGAAGGGCTTGATATCCTGTTTTTAAGGCAGAAGATGCAGAGTATTGACTTGTATGGTACAATAAATACCTGTGTGTGTACTCTCGACAGCATAAATCATCTTACAAAAATTGAAGATGTTGCAAAGACATTTGACCGTGTGGGACTTTTTATGGACGATGACGGTCTGTTTATTTTTGATGTCAACACGGTGTACAAGCATAAAAATGTTCTTGCGGATAATACCTTTGTGTATGAAAACGACAGCGTTTTCTGCGTATGGCAAAACACTCCCGAAGATGATAACAAGGTGAAAATCGACCTTGATTTCTTTGAGGAAGAAAACGGTGTGTATTATCGTTCGTCCGAAAGCTTTTCGGAAAGAGCCTATACAGATGATGAAATCAGAAAAATGCTCACGGATGCAGGTTTTGAAGTAGAGGCTGTTTACGGCGACCTTACACTTGAAGGCCCGAAAACGGATGAACAGAGGGCAATTTATGTTGCAAGGATGAAAAAATCACGCAATAAAGAGTTTAATGAATCGAAAGGATAACCGATATGGATAAAATAATTCGTTGTATTACATCTGACGGTGCGATTATGGCGGCTTGCGTTGATGCCTCCGACATAGTTTTTACCGCAAAGAAGATTCACCATCTTTCACGCAGTGCCACAGCCGCACTCGGCAGACTTTTGTGTGCAACCTCAATTATGGGCGATATGCTCAAACAGAAAGATGCGTCAGTCAACCTCCGTGTAATGGGTGACGGTGAACTCGGTCCCGTTATTGCAGTCGGCGACAGCAGCGGCAATGTAAAGGGCTATGTCGGCAATGCAGACTGCCCGACGGAATATTACGAAAACGGCAAAATCAATGTTGCAAAAGCAGTCGGCAGAACAGGCATGCTAAATGTTATGCGTGACTACGGTTCAGGCGATCCGTACATAGGTCAGGTTGAGCTTGTCAGCGGTGAAATTGCCGAGGATATTGCAAACTACTACGCAACAAGCGAACAGATTCCCACAGTTTGTGCCTTGGGTGTGCTGATTGACAAAGAGGACGGCGAGGTTTTGCTTGCAGGCGGATTGCTTATTCAGCTTCTTCCGGGTGCAGACGATACTGTTATTGACAAGCTGGAAAAGAATATTGCAGAGCTTGAACCCGTTACAACTATGCTTGCAAAGGGTATGAGTATTCTCGATATCTGCAAAACAGCCCTCAAAGGCTTTGAGGTTGAAGTGCTTGACGAAAACCCTGTTAAGTATGTTTGCGGTTGTTCAAAAGAAAAGCTTGAAAATTATTTTTGTACCCTCAGCGATGATGACATCCGTTCTATGGTCAATGAACAGGGTGTTGCCGTTGCAACCTGTCACTTCTGCAATAAGAAATATGTCTTTACAAAGGATGACCTTGAAAAGCTGATTACAGAGAAAAACAGCAAAGAATAAAGATTTTTAAAGGCCTTGTCGCAAATGTTCGTGATGTCACTCATAAAAATGAAAAAAATTTCAAAAAAGTGTTGACATTTTGAACAAGTTGTAGTATTATAATATCTGTCGCTGAGAGATATTCGAAATTCAACAGAACTTCGATAGAGCGACAAAGGCATGTGGGAGCATAGCTCAGCTGGGAGAGCATCTGCCTTACAAGCAGAGGGTCACAGGTTCGAGCCCTGTTGTTCCCACCATAAATTCGGCCAGGTAGTTCAGCTGGTTAGAACGCCGGCCTGTCACGCCGGAGGTCGAGGGTTCGAACCCCTTCCTGGTCGCCATTTGCTGCTGTAGCTCAGTAGGTAGAGCGCATCCTTGGTAAGGATGAGGTCGGCAGTTCGAATCTGCCCAGCAGCTCCAAAAAAGCATCGAAAACTTCGGTTTTCGATGCTTTTTGTTGCAAAAATGCTGAAAAATGTGTGGGTCAAAATGTGGGTCAACTGCCTGACCCACACCGTGACCCACACGCGAAAATGTGCGGATAGGTTCAAAGAGTACCGGAGAGGAGGTTTTGCCCCCTCTCCGGTATTTCGCATCCTTTTTCTGCTTACATGACCTGCGCCATGAAGCTGCCCATCGTTTGTGCAGCTTCATCCTGCTTCTGCCTTGTGGCGTGGGTGTAGGTTCGCAGGGTAAAGCCTGCATCGTAGTGCCCCAGCATACTGCTGACGGTTTTGACGTCCACCCCATTTTGCAGTGCCAGCGTTGCGAAGGTGTGTCTGAGGTCGTGAAATCTGATGTGCGGCAGCCCGGCGTCCTTCAGGATCTTCTTGTGCAGATTTACGACAGAGTCTGGGTAGTACATCTCACCAGTTACCGGCGAGGGGAACATGTAGGGATTCTCGGGATGCTTGCCGTGTTCCGCTATCAGCAGGTCAACAGCCTCTTGCGGTATGCTGACCTTGCGGACTGAAGTCTCTGTTTTGGGGCGGGAGAGCGTCAGTTCGCCATTGGGATTCTTTATATACTGTTTGCTGACGGAGATGGTTTTGTTTTGGGTGTCGAGGTCACTCCAGAGAAGCGCTGTGATCTCGCCCTTCCGCAAGCCCGTGACCAGCTCCAGATAGAACATGGGGAGCAGTCCTCTCCTGTCAGCGGCTTCCAGATAATCCTTGATGTGCTCAGGCGGAAGAATCTGCATTTCGATTTTTTGCACCTTCGGTGCGATGCAGTCCTCGGTCGGGTTCCGCAGGATCAGGCGCTCCTTGACTGCCCGTTCCAAGGCGCTATGCAGCATGAGATGCAGACTCCGAACTGTGGTACTGCTGAGTCCAGGGTTGCCGTGACCGCTCTTGCGGTCGATGCGACCGTTTTCCATCAGATCCTTGTAGAGCTTTTGTAAATCGCGCGAGGTCAGTTTGGTGAGCTTGATATTGCCGATGCGGGGAATCGTGTATTGCTCGACCATCAGTTGATAGCGGTTTGCTGTTGAGATGCGGATATTCGGCTTTGCGTAGATCTCATACCAGCTCCGCAGCCAAGTTGCTACCGTGTACTCATCAGCGCGGCTGACATCGATTCCTCTGGTAGCTTCCATTGCGGCACTAAGCTTTGCCTTGCATTCCGCCTGTGTCTTACCCAGCACATTTTTGATGATGCGCTTTCCTGTTTCAGGGTGGTAGCCTGCTGTGTAGCGACCCTCCCAACGCCCGTCTGCGCGTTTGCGAATGTTGCCTTCGCCATTTGCACGTTTTTTCGCCATTTAGTCCTCCTGTTCCGCCGGATGGCAGATGCGTTCTTCTTCCTCCCGCTCGAAGGAGTAGAGCCCATCTGCCTCCAGCTCTTTCGCCATGCCCCACGCCAGCTTGAAGCCCGCCGTGAAGCTCATCAGCTTGGATTCAACCAGCAATGTGTTTTGTGCGTCCAACAGCCGCAGCAGCTTTCTGCGCCCCGCGGCGTCCATATCCCGCCGCAGTTCCTCTCGAGCGTGTTTGACCTGCTTGTCCAGTTCTGGATGCGACTGACGGTCGAAACGCTTTTGCAGGGCTTTCATGTAGTCATACATTGCGGCACCTCCTTTTGGTAACCACAACACATACCACAACTCCGCGCGCAAAGCTACTGTTTTTCGAAATGTTTCTTTGACTATTGCGGCGCAAAAAATACGTTTCCAAACATGTTCACATGTGCATCTGCATCGAGCAGCCCTTTTTGTGGCGGGGAGTGTACTGCGCTCATCCGCCAGCAGCTCCACGCCGGGACGGGTGGCGACGTAGCGAGTACGCTGCGCCAGCTTCGCGGCGTTCTGTCCGCCCTTGAGGTAGGGGGAGATCAGTACGATCCGGGCCATGTGTCATCCGGCTCTATGCGCCGCTGACTCCGCACCGCGTTTTCAAAACTCACCTGACCGTTGGTGCGCTTCACCTCATCCACGGCGTAGGCCCGCAGCTCCCGCGTGTGAATGGGATCGGCACGGAAGTGGGCGGCGATGGTGTGGCACAGCATGTTCAGCTCCACCGCGCACTTGAAGAGGATCGTCTGAAGTCGGTGGTTGTTAAGATCCATGGTGCCCTGAATGGCGGTGAGGATGGTCTGAGAGATGTAGGTCGTGTTGTCCTCCGTACCGAGATAACCCATGTAAAAGCGCAGGGCCTTATCTACGAATTCGCTGCGGCTTTGACAGTTATCTGCTTCCAACCAGCCGTCCATGCGGCTGATCACGCTGGGACGCAGCCAGATCGTGGTGCTTTTCTTGTTATCGTCCATAGTTTTCTTTCCTTTCTGTGTCGTCGGTCAAAATCGCCGCAAAGCCCTGCAAACACGGGACTTTTCCGGATGACCGACTGCGATTGTTTTGTAAAACCGCCAAACCGACGGCGGTTGGTGATTCCCTGAAAAGCCCCGCACTGCGGGGCTTTGTGGGCGGGCTGCGGGCGCTTGCGACCGCGGCCCTTTATCTTGTGCTTTAATCGAACGGGTAAACAAGGGGCTACAATCTCCGAAACAGGGCATGGTCAGGAGGAAAAACTCACCCCTATATGACTCATTTCTCCTTTGTCGGAACAGTATTCGCAAGGATCTCTCACACATCGCCCACAAACGCCGCAACGCTCGCTTCAATGGGCTTTGGTGGGTAAACACTCCACCCCAGCCCCTAAACGCACACACAGCGGCACACAGGGCGAACGGCGCGGGGAACTGATCTGTGCAGCACATCCGAAAGCACAAAATCTGTGAAAATGCCTTCAAATTTGAGGCGGTGAAAACCGTGGGAGCAGAATAACAGCCGATGAACTGCGGCTGCCCCCCCAGGGCGGGGGGACGCAGTTCATCGGCGCCGCGGCTCCGCCGAGCCGCGCAGCCCCCGCTGCTATACCTCGCTTCGCACCGATGCGTCCCACGGTTTTTTCGGTCACAGCAACAGGACGCAGAGAAACATATCTGCTGTTTTCACACGCCGGACTGTTCCATGCGTCTTGCCACGCGCTGCCGTTCCTTTGCTCTGTCCACAGCATCCATCTGCCGCTGATAAAATTCCCCGATGGAAAACTGGATCGGCAGGATCGTGTAGAGCAGACTTCCGTTTTGTTTGCGCCCGTCCTGTGTGATGATGGTGGTGCGCTCGGTACGGATGAGTCCGCGTTCCTCCAACTCCTGCACGTACTTCCGCACGGTGTTGCGGCTCATGCCCACCGCCTTGCCGATGGTGGCGTAGCTGGGATGGCACTGATAGGTTCTGCGGTCTTCGATGCGGAGCAGGTAACCGTAGACAGCGATCGCGCCGTGAGACAGACCCAGCTGATAGATCTCATTGGGCAGCGGAAAATAGTTCTTGACCGGGTCGCGCTTTGTCCAAGTTCTCATCTGGCACCTCCGGTCTGCCGCTCTACCCACTGTTGGAATTTATCCTTGGGCACCACGAACCGACTGCCGATGCGCACGGACGGAAATACTTCTTCATGCATCAGCTCGTAGGCACTGGAGATGGACACGCCCAGCACCTTTGCCACCAGTTCCGCGTTGAGGAACAGCGGCAATTCATCGTAGCTGTGATAGGTTGATATTTTCAAAATCGTTACCTCCAATAGAATTCAGAGAAAAATTACTTGCGTTTCGGAGGTCCCTCTGTTAGACTGTTTGCAGATGGAGTCTGCGTTTTCCGAAACGCGGCGCGCCGCTGGACTGCTGCAACAGTTCAGCGGTTTTCCTTTTTGCAGGAACGATAGATACCGATCCCCCCTTTCTTAACGATCTTCTGCCACGCACCGTACCCGTTCCTGCCCTGCGGCCTTGTTTGACCCGCACGGCGTTTTCATCTGCTCTGGCACGCTCGACCGCTTTACCGCGGCGTCCTGGCGTTACTTCTCCGGCGTGTATCATCTCCGGTGATGGGTATTCAGTTGTCGAGGTGCTTTTTCGGATTTGTGACCGTCTTTTTCATTGACAATCCGCAGTCCTCGTGTTAGACTAACTGTAAATTACTTTTGACAGTCTTTCCGTGTTTGTATGGTAACATACTTTTCACTTCTTGTCAAGACTGTCTGTATTTTCGTATTACGATTGTCTATTTTGAGGTGATCTGCCATGTGGTATGCCAAAATGTATTTCTCTGAGGGCAGAGAGATTTTCCAGTATGATTCCCTTGGTATGCAAGGCGTTCCGGACGTCCAGAAGGAGTTCCCCTTTCTGGAAAGCCTGCTTGCCTTTCAGGAACTGGACTGTGCGGAAGTGACGCCGATACTGCAAAGCATCACTGATAACTGGAGCCGGTTTATCGCAGAGGATGACAGGGACGCACTTGAGAATTTCAAGAGAAAACTGGGGAGGTTAGCCTCCATACACATTTATTTTCGACTTCTCTATGTTCACTGCCGCTACCGCCAGTCAGCGATGTACATTCAAAATGACCGAGGCAGTGCGGAGGATGCGCAGATACTGGACGAACTGCGCCAGCTCCCTGAACAGCTTCCGCTGTATCAGCAGCAGATCCAACGCTTTTTTGAGTTGGTGCTGGATGTAGACAGTGCGGGACGGGAGCCGCAGGCACAGGCGGCAAAAAATTACTTTCACGACTCTCCGAAAGATCCCGGCCTGTTTTGTTTTCACCCCATCCCGCTCAGCTTTGAGCCGGTGGAGCCGGGGCGGTGTTCGCCGGTGCTGTATTCCTCCAGCATCCGGGACATGATCGACTACTCTCTGCGGAGCTGCGTGGAGCGGAATATCACCGTGCGGCGCTGCAAGAACTGCGGACGATGGTTTCCGCAGACCGGGCGGGTCAGCGCGGAATATTGCGAGCGGCCTGTTCCGAAAGGTCAGCAGCGCTGCCGCGACATCGGCGCTCTGAAGCAGTGGACGCTCCGGCAGGCAAACAATGACGCTTTCAAGGCTTACCGCAAGGAATACAAACGGCGCTTTGCGTGGATCAAGGCCGGACGGATCACCGACCAGCAGTTTTACGATTGGAGCGAGCGGGCCAGAGCGGAAAAGGATAAATGTGAGCAGAGCCTGATCTCTCAGAAGGAACTGGAGACTTGGCTGAAGGAATCCAAATGAAAAACCGTGTGCTGACCGCAAGGTCAGCACACGGTTCTCTTTGTCTATAGCGAGGCAGATTTTAAATCGCCAGCATTTTTGATACGCCATCAAAACGCAGCTTTCTCCCATTCAATCAGGATCTCCGCTAGCTCCGGCGGCAGACGTTGACGGCACTCCTGCCGCAGTTCCTCCGGCACGCCGTAGAATGCCTCGGCGATGCTGCCGGTGATGGCGGCGAGGGTGTCGCTGTCACCGCCAAGGGACACCGCTGTGCGGAGAGCGTCTTCAAAACTTGTGCTTTCCAGAAATGCAATAATAGCCTGCGGTACGGTTTCCTGACAGCTCTCCACATGGTGATAGGTGGGACGAATCTCATCGCAGCTGCGGCTGAGGTCGTAGCCGAATTCGCGCTCCACATACGCTTTGATTTCCGCTTTGTCGTGACCGGTGCGGGCGAGGAAAATCGCCGCAGCGACAGCCTGTGCGCCCTTGATGCCCTCTGGATGATCATGCGTCACCTCGGCGGTGAGCTGCGCCAGATGCAGCGATTCTGCCATGTCCTTCGCCAGCCATGCGGCAGACAACACCCGCATGGCGCTGCCGTTACCGTAGCTCTGGTAGGACTGCGGGTCATCCTCATAGAGCCAGCCGCCAAAATGGGTGCCATAGCCCCGGTCGGGATAGGCACGGCCCAGTTGCTGCATCTCCCGCACCAGTGCTGCTTTGATGGCGGCATCGTCTTGCCCACGGGTGCTGAGCAGCGCCTTTGCCACCGCCAACGTCATCACCGTATCGTCGGTAAATTCGGAACGCTGGCTGAATAACGGAAAGTCCTTGGCCTTGTAGTTGTTACAGTCAAACTCGTAGGGGCTGCCCACGATGTCGCCCAAAATCGCTCCGTACATACGCTTACCTCCCTCTTTTCTGCACGTCCTCGTCGATGCGGCGCTTCCAGTCAGCACTGAGAGGTCTGGCGGCGCGGACGCTGCACACGGCCTCGCCGATGACCTCGTAATTCAGAGCCGTGCCAGCCTTGTCGCACTTGTAGTTCACCGAGCGGTCCGTACCGATGCCGAAGCGTGCCGCCTCCTTGGCCGCGTCGATGTTTGCGCCGAGGAACAAAAACTCCCAGCCGTACTTCTCCTTCTGCCGTTCAATCATGCGGCGCACACGCTCGTAATCGTAGTGGCGGCTGGCGTTTTCGTAGCCGTCGGTGGTGATAATGAACATCGTCTTTTCCGGCACATCCTCGCGGCGGGCGTACTTGTGAATGTTGCCGATGTGGTGGATGGCTCCGCCCACGGCATCCAGCAAGGCCGTGCAGCCACGGGTGAAATAATCCTTCTCCGTCATGGGCGGTACTTTCTCCAGCGGCAGGCGGTCATGGATGACCACGCTCTCGTGGTCAAAGAGCACCGTAGAGACCAGTGCCTCGGGTCCCGTCAAGATTTATGCGCAAAATTATTTGCAGGCTCGGCTGAGTGAAGTCA
>ENA-ORRO01001729-ORRO01001729.1-human-gut-metagenome-genome-assembly--contig:-NODE-1729-length-14734-cov-10.116765_pt1 | contig 14734 bp, 12 predicted proteins | sample MGYA00242176_ERZ509136 | MGnify/ENA primary metagenome ERZ509136 (study PRJEB26280, sample SAMEA2338644) | human gut metagenome | biome: human gut; feature: human-associated habitat; material: faeces...
AACTTTACTCCACGTACCTGAAACCAACGCCAGAGCTAACTTGTAAATTTTTCTGGAGAAAGAGAATGTACCCCTTCTTCCGTCGCATCGAAAAAACTTATATTTAGAACAATCCCCGCAAATCCGTCCCTTCTGCCAAACCCCAAATACCCCAGACCACGCAGTTAACCAGCACTTTAAATGATCAATGCAAAATATCCCCAATCCCATATAAGTTCCGCAAAACTATTCTCCAGATACTCGCGGATATCCTCATCCTCATACCCGGTCATACGAGAAATCACCACCATATACTCCCGCACCGTCTCATAATCGAGTGCCTCCTCTGCTGGTATCCCATCTGCATCCAGACTCCATTTCAAAAACAGACTCTGCCGGATTGCCGCATACGCAATCGCAATCCACTGCATCTGCAGCACCATGTGCTCCAGATTATCAGCTTTTTCCGGTTCCGTCTCAAAATTCTCCGGCAAAATCAGATCCGAAAACACTTCGTTTCTGAGGAAATTACGAAGCAACGGTTCATACGATGCAAATGCATTCCGGAACTGTCTCCACCGATCCCAAAGCTGTCCTGCCTCATTTTTCCCCTTAGTGGCATCCATATCTTCTCCCACATGGATTCCCTGCCTTCCGAAAATTTGGGAATAATATTCTGCCTGTGTAATCACAGGTGTCAAAAACTTCTCATACAGTCCCTCTTTCCGGTAATTGACCGCCAGATCCTGCAGAAGTTCATTGCATTCTTCCCAGGTTTCCAGCGAAGAGATTGTGCTCTTTGCCTGTGTGATTGCGGTGCGCAGTTGCAGCAGTGTTTCCGGAGAAAAATATTCTTCCACCAGTTCCGGTGTGACGGACTGATTTTTATACAACTCCAGCAGAATATAAAAACTTTCCAGCAGAGCCTCCTCGATAGAAACCGTATGATCCCCCAGTAACGCCAGAATATGTTCCCGGATCAGAAACGCCATTTTATTTTCGTCTTTTTCCACACACATGGTATGTTCCGACACATTTGTCCACGTGTTTTCACTTGAAATGCCTGCATTGCTGTGCACGACCGATGGAAACGTAATCTCTTTATGCCGCCACAGATCAATCACCGCCGGACACCCCGGCATCAATGTATCTTCTTCATGATCTGCAAACCGGTGCACTTCCCGTGGAAATGTCGTGCAGGTTTCCGAGAGAATCGAATCCCCATACGACAAAACCAGACGACACAGTTTGTCTTTGGCAAGAAATGGGCATCGATGCTCCTCGTCCAGCCGGATAACCCGGATTCCATCTTTCATACAAGTATAAGTGCTGAGATTTTTCCCACAATTTTTTGAATCTCCAGATGCCTGATCCAACGACTGGCTTTTAGCGCATCCCGGCATCGTATCTGGCGGAAGGACTTTCTTCCATCTGCGGTTCGTATCCGCATCCACCGCAATCTTCCACTCCTGACAGCAGGTAATCGGACACTGGCCGGCAATGCAGCTGAATTCATCATAATAATCCGGACGGATTTTCTTTCGTTCTGTTTTCATATATCCTCATTTCTACATATGCTTGTTCAGTACTCTCCATGCAATTGCATAGACAATAAGAAACAGACAGATCATACACGACATCAGCTTACTGATCATCGGATCATACAGTCCTCCAAAAAGAAAGGCAAAATACATTACAATCAGAAGCACAAACGCTGCCATCCTTAACGCACGCGACCCAATCTCAATATTTCTCTCGTCCGTTACCTGCAGTCTTGCTTCCTTTAATTTCTCTTCGTCTTTCATCAGACGCTTATTGCGGATCAAAAAAACAATTCCAGAACATATAAGCCCCACCCCGATCCCACAATATACACCCAGCATATAATCGTCTACTTTCATCTTTCCCCAAAATCCCATATAATAAGCGGCTGCCGCACTGATTATGCCAAGCAGAATCAATCCCAGCAGGCATTTATTTTTCGCCTGCAGCTGCTTGCGGAATTCCTCATTGTTTGTCACTTTACTTCCTGAAAATAAACAAAATCCCTTCATATGTTTTCATCCTCCTGATCAAATATAAATAATTCCTCAATGGTTACGTGAAAAAACTGTGCAAGTTTATGTGCCAGCACTAAAGAAGCTTTGTATCTGCCTCCCTCCAGGGATATGATCGTCTGTCTGGTCACATCCACAGCATCTGCAAGCTCGCTCTGGGTCACTCCCAGCTCCTTGCGCAGATCCTGAATTCTTGTTTTCATGCTTCCCCTCCTCACGGAAATTTTTGTCAAGTTTGCTTTACACCACGAAGTATAGTGCACTTTACATTGTATGTCAAGTGTATTTTACATTTTCATTTCAGAACGAAGCAAAACTTTGAAAGTGTCTATTGAACAGTAACAGGCAATTGGTATAAACTGTGTATATATCGAAAATAAAGGAGAACCTATGAAATTAGAAAATTACGAAGTGCATCTGCCAAGCTATTCCATCGGCGATCACATCTACGATAAAATCGGACCGGTCTGTGAATCCTACGGAAAAACCGTGCTTCTGATCGGTGGCAGACGCGCACTTAAAGCAGCGGAAGGAAAGATCCGCACTTATGTAGCAAAAACAAACTTAGAGATCATCGGTGTCGAACTGTACGGCAGTGACTGTACCTACGAAACCGTGGAAGAACTGCGGCAGCTTCCCGTCTATCACAAAGCCGATATGGTCTTTGGTGTGGGCGGTGGAAAAGCACTAGACACCGTAAAATGTCTGTGTATCACTGATGATAAGCCGGTCTTTACGTTTCCGACCATCGCCTCCAACTGTGCAGCATGTACTTCGGTATCCATCATGTACAACGAGGACGGCACCTTCTTAAAACCGAACTTTTTTGTACGGCCTGCCATGCACGCATTTATCGACACGGAAATCATTGCCAAAGCTCCTGCACAGTATATGTGGGCGGGCATTGGCGATACCTATGCCAAATACTATGAGGCAACCATCTCTTCCCGTGGGGAACAGCTGGAACATTTCACCTCCCTTGGTGTGGCATTAAGTGTCATGTGCCGCAATCCGCTTCTGGAATACGGTGCCAAAGCACTCGAGGATCATAAAAAAGGATTATGTACCTACGATGTGGAGCAGGTTGTCCTTGCCATCGTCGTGACAACCGGAATTGCCTCCATTTTCCTGACGAAAGATTTCACCCCGGATTATAACAGTGGACTGGCACATGCAATTTTTTATGCGCTGACCAGTTATCCGGTCATTGAAGAAAAGCATCTGCACGGAGAAGTCGTGGGATTCGGCGTTCTGTTTGCACTGCTTGTCGACCAGCAGTACGAAGAATTTGAAAAAATTTATACCTTAAACAAACAGCTGCAGCTTCCGACCTCCCTGGAACAGATTGAGATTACGGAAGAACAGTGGGAGGAAAGTATGGACCGCATCCCGGAAATGTCCGATATCAGACATTACCCATATAAAGTAACAAAAGAAATGCTGACCCTTGCAATGAAGCAGCTGAAAGAACGGGAGGGAGGCAGACTGATAAATGCATAAAAAATCTTCTGCCGGCACCGGCACCTATTCCATCATCTTTGGTGTTGCCTTTGTCTGGTTCACCACGCATTTCGGCGGCGGATTTGCCTCCGGTGCCCAGATTTACAGTTACTATGTACGGTTCGGCATCTGGTGTCTGATCATGCCTGCACTTGCCATGCTCTATAACGGTATCTTTTTTGCCTACGGCATGCGCTTTGCCAGGAAACACGAAGTGTACGATTACCGCTCGTACAACAATGCATTTTACGGAAAATTCGCCCCTGTTTTTTCCAACCTGTTTGAAGTGCTCTATATCTGCGTCATGTGTGTCGCTCCTGCGGTTGCCTTTGCAACCGGCGGTGCAACATTAAGTACACTGACAGGACTTCCGTATCTGCTGTGTACACTGATCATCGGCATTTTCATCTTTATCGTTGCCATTTTCGGCACCGATCTGGTGCGCCGGGTAGCCTCCGTGCTTTCCATCTGCATCATTGCCGGGCTTCTGATTGTATACATTCCGAATATCATCCACGGATGGTCTGCCATCCGCGCAGCCGCACAGCAGATGACAACATCCGCACAACCATTCGGGAAGGCACTTTACTCCGCATTCCTTTACGGAACGTTCCAGCTGGCAAACATTGCGGTATTTGTCCAGCACGCCAAAGTATTCAAAAAACCGGGCGATGCAGTCAAAAGCATGGGGCTCGGCTTTATCATCAACGCGCTGATGATGACGATGGTCTGTCTTGGAATTATGACCGTTTCCACAAGCCCGGATATGGCAGGTACCAGCGTACCGACACTGCTTATGGTGCAAAACGGTATTGGAAAAGGATTTATGACACCGTTAATTTCCATTCTGATTATCCTCGGTGCCGTATCCACCGCCGTAAATATGGTTGCCGCCATGGTGAAACGTGTATCCGACGGACTTAAAAAACGGACCCTGTCCGGCAAAAATGATGTATCTGCCGGGACACCAAAAGCAGAAACTCCGGACATAAACACCAGAAAACGCATCTCCTCCCGTGAGATTATCATCGCACTGATCTGCTGTCTGATTGATTTTGGCATCGCACAGTTCGGGCTTCTGACACTGATCCAGAAAGCTTACAGTTTTCTGGCTTACCTTGCCATTCCGGTGATTCTTGTTCCATATATCATCCACATGATAGTGACACGGCTGGATTCCAGATAACGCAACTGTCGGGGCAAATATAGGAAATTATAGGAAAAAGATCTCATTGACGGAGAACCGCCGAAAATGATACAATACCTCCATATCAATAAAAAATATGGAGGTTTTATTTTATGAAAAAAATGAAAAAACAGTTTCTGGCTGCCATGCTTACCGCTGTCATGGCAATAAGTGCTTTTGCCGGCACTACCACTGTAGAAGCAGCGGATCTTTCTGCCAGCCAGTATATGGAAAAGATGGCAAAGGTTACAGCGAAAGCAAAATCCTACGAAATGAAGATGAGCATGGATATGGATATGCTTTCACAGGATCAGACCATTTCCACCAAAATGACTTCAACCACGATTGCTTTTGCCAATCCCGCAAAAGTCAAAACTGTCCTGACAATGACCATTCCGGTAAACGGCAAAAACCAGAAAACCAAAGCGGTTTCCTACACAAAGCAAAAAGGAAACAAGCTGGTACAGTATACTTCTGCCGATGGTAAAAAATATGAAAAGACAACTTTGGATTTATCCGAATATTCCGATATGCTCAGTTCCTTACAGACGACTGATGTTTATTCTGACTTGAAAATCGTAAACAGCAATGGAAAAGTCAATGGGAAATCCACCGTACAGATTCAGGCACAGATCAGTGGAGAAGAAATTGCCAGCCTCCTCTCAGAACTGGGATTAGACAGCACGGATTCCCAGGAAACTTCCTGTGATTACAGTTCTCTTTCACCGATCACGGTTTCTATCTGGCTGGACAAAAAAACCTGTTACCCGGTAAAGCAGACCATTGACATGAAAGATTTCATGAATGGATTTCTTGGCTCACTCGATACGGATGAGCAGATATCCTACTCAAAGATTAAGACATCTGTTACTTACAAAAACTTCAACAAAGCAACAAAGTTCTCATTCCCAAAGAGCTGCAAATAATTGAAAAATATGAAAAAGTTGGAATAACGACCGATTCGTTATTCCAACTTTTTTACTTTCCCTGTGTACAATTCGCTGCATCAATTGCAATGACAAGCATCAGTGCCGGAATCTCATCTTCGGGATTTAAAATATTAATCGTATAGGTATCTCCCCAGTGGAACAGTTCCTTTGAAATATGCACGACTGAACTGCAGCCCGCATACACATCATAATCCCAGGCGAGGAAATCTCCCTCACAACGCCATCCGTTATAATCAATTTCATAACGCGGTTTGAAAAACGTAAATTCCTTTTGAATATTTCCAAATTCACGTCCACTGATCACAATATCAAACGAAGGAAGAAGCGTAAAAAGACGCTGCTTGATCATACCGATTTCATTTCCGGAAACATCAAATACATGGATCTGGTGCCCCAGCCGAAACAATTCTGCTTTTACAAAATACTTTTTATTTCCCGCCTCATTATAAACATCATAGGTATCCGTCCATGAAAAAACACGCTGTTTCATCAGTAATTTCATATTCTTTTTCCCTCTTTCTTCTTTTTTCCGATCTGTGGCAACGTAATATTTACCCCAAGTACCAGTTTCACAAGCCAGACAAAAAACAACAGAACAAGAATCGGTATTACACAGGAAGTCACAAGCATTACCGCAATCGCTTCTATAAACCGGTTCAGTGTATTTTCCAGATTTACTTTTGCTCCGGTGACGGTATCCTCAACTTTGTCCACCAGTCCCGACCAGAAACTACTCTTCCCACCAGTATCAGAACCACTGCTCTCCTGACTCTGTGTATCTGCCTCGCCTTTGATCTCATCCGTCGCCTGCTTTGCCGATGCAATGGTATTTTCCATGGAAGCTCCATATGTCGCATCAATCAGATCCGCAACCCTGACACTTACCGGAACTACCAGATAAACAGCCAGCCCAAACAAAACCAGCTTACAGGCAATGGTCCTGCCCAGATCTTTTTTGAATCCAAAACAAAGCGACAACAAAATACATCCGATCGGAATCAACAGTTTAAATGCTGCCAGCCCCGTAATGGTAACCAGATATTTTTCCAGATAGATCGCACAGACAACTATCAGAAAATACGAACTCAGATCGGCCAGTTTATCCGCAATCGGAGTACCGGCATCTCCCGGAATAAGCGTAATTGCGGCAGAAGCAGCTGTTGCCGCTGCCGTCAGTTCCAATGCAGTTGTCTTTTTGTCATCCAGTGACTGAATCGCGTGTGCATTTATCTTCATAGTTGGAGATGAGGTGTATTTTGCAATCACACAAAATGACAGAAGTGCACACAAAAGGGGAATCAAAATCGATACGATCCACCGGATTCTCTCCCTCTGTTCTGCCTGTTTGTGGTTTCCTGACTCGTCCATTGTTCTTCCTCTCTTTCTGGTCTACGATCCCGAAGGAAGCCGCACGATGCGGGTCTTTCCTTCCTTCTTTGCGCGCATCAGTACCGGCATGTGTTTTTTGCGGAGTGCATGCACCACCGGATAGGCTGCAAACAGATCTGCCGTAACATAAACCGCTTCCGGTTTATACTCGAGTACCTGTTTTACAAAATCTTTGATATACGTTTTCCAGTCTTCTTTTTCCATTGCAACTTCCGCATACACGCCCTGTTCTTCCAGATCCGGAAGAAGCGGAAGTGTCATGTGACAGATCTGTGCATCGGTCATATCCGGAATCTGCCTGAGCAATTGCTCTGTTTCTTCTCTCTCGCATTTTTTTGTCTCCTGTGCCTCTCCGGCATCCCACAGACACACGATCACTGGCTTTTGTTCATATTCTTCCAGACTGATCCCGCATGCCCTGATGGCATCCGCCTCGTCTCCAACCGTCATAAGAAATCCGCCCTTGTGGCAGAACCCTGCGCTGGCAAGCCCGGTAGCCGCTTGCAGTTGTTCATTCTCCAGTCCCAGCCATTGCTTTGGAAAACTGCATTTGTAATTCATGGAATCCGGTTTCTTCTGTGGCTGGATACAATATCCGCCACGATTTGACGGGAAAATAACAAACGCTATATCCGTCTCCTTCAGCCGTTTCTGACACGGAACAAATTCCGGCAGCACCAGAATACGCGCATCCCCACCCTGTGTCTCCTGCATGGCAAGCACCTGATCAATTTTCTCGTCCGCGCGCGCGTCTGCACGATAACGTGCGAACTTATTTTCGAGGATCAGCCCTGCTATCCGGACAGCATGCAGGAATTCCCCGGTCAGTCCACACTCCTTCTGCCCAGCGGTCAGCTTACTTTTGTCATATATCTTCTGGTTTTGGGCATCCCATACCGGATTAAAATTGCCAATCAGTGATGCAAGCTCATTCTTTTCCCCGGTATTATCATTGTTATCCAGTGGCTGCACAAATTCTTCATCAAACCGCTGCGCTAACGTTTCCCCTAAGATTCCGCTTCCGAGTTCTTCCCAGAGCAGGCCAAAGGCGGCATACGGTACTCCATTTTCACGCACACGACTGTCTCTCTGGTGATGATCATACCGCCCTCTGCCAATATCAAATACAATCCCGTCATATCCTTCCGGCACACGGTTTCCCCTTGTGATTGTAATCTGTGGATTCAGATACAACAATAATGCGGATGAAAATACATCATCCGCATGAAATTTTCCACTATGTGTAAATGCTTTTGCATCCTGTTTTTTGATCTGTTCTGATAATTTCATCTTGTCTTTCTACTCTTTTTTATTTTCTGTAATCTCTCTGAAAATCATACGTTTTCTTCAATATATTACACCTGTGTGATGAAGTCAACTCATTTCACAAAAAGGGGGAAAATGTGTACCTGAACAGCATGGTGTTCAGGTGCTGAGTGAACAGTAACAAATTATGAATCGATTCACACTTTTCCTTGCAGAGATTCAAAAGATATGTTATTCTATGTATAGAAAAAGGGAAAGCTAGAGAAGCGGCTTACCCCAATAATTAAAAATCTGTTTTAACAACAGCCGTCATTATTGCGAGTAATGGCGGCTATTTTCGTTTTCCCTTGAAAATCGTGTAACACAATCCAACAAGGGCGCAAATGAATATCCCTATCTGAATCAAATCAGAATATGTAACATACATTGGCAACGCCCTCCTTTCTTTCGTCTGGAGGGTTAGCCCCTCCGAAAAAGAGGGTAAGCCGCCCGGCTCTCTAGTTTCCCATGTATCTATACTATCATTATAGAAAAAGTCTTTCAATCAAATTCTAACCTGATTGTCTTTTTATTCGTTATTGTTACTCTCTGATTACATAGAAATCCGCTGGAAAGGAGGGCTAAGCCATGAGTATTGTCGACTTTATAGCAGTGGTAAGTTTCGGCCTAACCTGCTTTGGTCGTGGATATACCTTTGGCAAAGATAACAATAAGCCACAAAAATAGCCGCCATATTACAACTCTATTTCCTCCACCTGAATCTTCTGGTTTACCATCCCCTGGCGGCTGACCAGCAGATACACCTTTAAATCCAGCTGATCTTTTGCAATTGTAAATGGCTCCTGCCGCACAATTTCTACATATGCGCCCGTCTTTTCCAGTTCTTCCTTCCGTGCGTTTGCTTTTTTCAGACACAGTGCCAGCCGTTCCTCTCCGCTTTTTCCGAACAGGCGTCGCGGATAGATGGCCGTCTCCTTTTTGATCGTTTCCGTAAGTGTTTTCACAAAGCCAAAATGAATGCTATGGTGCAGGACGTGTGCCACCCATCTGGTTACAATCGTTGATGGATGTCTGCGATAAAAGTGAATCCAGCCAACCAGCAGCCAATCTTTCGCCTGCTTCGCCAGCTGCTCCATCACATCCAGTCCCTGCAGGAAAGACTCTTTCGGCATCTCATGTGGCACCATATACGGTTCCGGTGCAGCACAGTAAGAACAGAAATTAAGTGCCGGGACATCCGCCAGATGAACCAGGTGCTTTTCCCCCTCACTGCAGTAATTTTCCCCCAAATAGGTATACTTGTCCCACAGCACTGCAATCCGAAATTCCAGCTGGCGCAGGTTTTCATAGCGCGGTACCCAGAAATGGGCAATCTCTCCATAGTTGTAAAGATTTACTTCCAGCTCCAGTTTTCGGTAAAACAATGTGATTACACTGTCCCCCTGCCGGACACCAAGCACATACCTGTCATTATCCCGGCCATAGGAAGCTTCGAGTTCTCCCTCGTAATCCTTTTTGTATGTGCCTGTGAAGATTGCTTCCCGAAAAACAAGAAAACTCTCCACGGTATCATTCATTTGATAAACCAACCGGATATCCTGCTCTGTTGTATTTGCTGTATGGTCCTCCGGCAATAAAAGTTCAAATTCATTTTGTGCAAGCAGTTCCTGCAGCATTTCAAATGTTGTCACGTTTTTCTACTCCCTGATCCATTGCTAAGCCTATGATACTCTAATGGCTTCTTTCCTGTCAATCATCCCATATTTTTTCAACAAAAAAACATCTGCTTTCTATTTTTTAAAAGAAAACAGATGTCTTTTCATCCTTATCTCCTATCGATCGCCCGCACGGAATTTCCGTCATTTAGCTTCACCGGAAAACGATACGAATAATTTCTTTCCTGCCAGTTCTCATCCTCCATCATCCGCAAAAGATTTTTGGCCGTAATCCGCCCCAACTGATACTTCGGATGCACAGCCGATAGTAATTTCACTTTCTGCTCCTGCTGCAGCTCCGCATCATCAAAAGATACCACCGAGACATCTTCCGGAACGGAAAGCCCGCGATCTGCCAGAAATTCCATATAATATCCGGCGACTTCATCGTTGTATACAATCATTGCGGTACAATCCTTTGTCCTGCGATACATCCGGAGCATTCCCTTCTTGCTGAGCTTTTCATCCATATCTTTCGTGGAATACCACCGCACACAATCATCATCGAATTTCATGCCATAATCGGAAAGACACTGGATAAATCCTTTATAGCGCTCAATTCCCTGCATATCATCATATTTAAAAATTCCACCAATCCGGCGATGTCCGTGTTCGATCAGTATCTTTGTCAACTCGTATGCCGCTCTGGCGTCTTCCATCTCTACGCTGTCAAACAGCTGATTTTCATAATGATTATGGATAAAAAGCGTCGGTATGTTGCGCTTTCGAATTTCTCTGAACAGGCGGATATTTGGATTGGGAAACGCGGACCGCGAACCTTCGATAATCAATCCGGAAACATTGCTTTTTATCAGTCCTTCCAGATAAAGTGCCTCATCATTCAGACGGTTTTTGGTTACCGCAACCTCAATCCCATATCCCTTTTCTGTCAGCGCAGATTCAATTCCATCATACACCTGCGGAAATAAATAATCGGAATAATAACTAAGGAGCAGACCAACCCGTTGACGCGATTCGTTCTCGGTACTGCCTTCATAAGACACGTACGTTCCGCTTCCGCGTACCCGGGTGATCAGCCCCTCATCCTCTAACTGTTGGAGAGCTGTGCGCACCGTCTGCCTGGAATAACCGAATTTCTTCTGCAGAATGGTCTCAGACGGAAACTTATCCATATTTTTAATTACGCCACTGGTGATTAACGTATGTGCCCAATGATATAATTTCTGATATTTCAAATTATCCTGTTCTGTATTACGCATAGCCTCTCCATTTGCCTTTTTATGTTTTTACTTGATAACCTGAATAGACTCACGATCTGCAAATACTGCAACGAAGATCAGGAATACAATACCCTGAATGAGCTGCATCATCTGTGTAGAGAATCCCATCATAGTTAATCCACTGTTTAATACGATGTAAAGTAATGATCCGACAATAATATTCTCGAAACGAACCTTTGCACCACCGGAAATTGGCATTCCACCAAGTACCAGTGCAATCAGGATCTGTGTCTCTAACTGGTTTCCACCGGAAGATGTTACCGATCCGACTTTGATAACATTGATAAATGCTGCAAATCCTGTAATGGCACCTGCCAGTACATAAATCAGGAATTTCATCCGGTCTGTACGGATACCGGAAAACATAGCTGCTTTCTCACCGGCACCGATGGCCTTTAAATAAGTTCCGAACTTTGTAAAGCGGAATGCCACAAATCCAATGGCAAGTATCACAACCGTGCAGGCAACTTTCAGTGCTGTGCTGTCATAATTGATCAGCTTTGCAGATCCGGCTACCGGAGCGTTGGTTGTCAGGTACTTGATAAAACCACGGAATAAGAACATGGTACAAATTGTTACAATGAAGGATTTGATCTTACGGTTTACATAGAAGTAACCGTTGATCGCACCGATTGCCGCTCCTGCTGCAATACCACCTATAATTGCCAGCGGAATGCTGTATTTTGAGAGCATACATACCACAATGGAAGAAATTCCGAGGATAGATCCCTGAGAGAAATCCAGACCACCCATTGTCATAATGAAAAATACGCCCATCGCAGAAATCATCGTCACATATACCTGTGAGAGTACCAGTGACATATTACCCATCATTCGAAAATCTGTCAGGAAATTGAATAACAGGAAAATAACCACCAGTCCTACAATTGGAAGAAGTGAACGGATCAGCGACATTTTTGATGCTTTCTTGAGCTGCTGCTCTTTATCGTTTGTATTTACACTTGCTTGACTTCCCATAGCTGCCTCCTTATACCATCATCGTAATCAGACCGTTTTCATCAAGGTTCTGGTCACGCTCAAGTTCTCCGCTGATCTTGCCGTCTTTCATGATCATGATGCGGTCACACATACCGATCAGCTCCATCAATTCCTCGGAGATCATGATAATGGATTTTCCATTTTTTCTCATCTGATTCATCAACTGGTAAATATCCTGCTTTACCTTGATATCAATGCCTCGTGTCGGGCTGTCGAGTACAACGATATCGGAATCTTTTCCGATCCATCTTGCCAGAACGACTTTCTGCTTATTTCCACCGGACAGGTTGGAAACGAACTGGTTGACATCGACCATCTTAACGGACATCTGCTTTGCAAATTTGTTTGCAAAATCCTTTTTCTTCTTATCGCTGATCAGATGTGCCGGTCCGGACAGTTCATCCAGTGACGGCAGACAAATGTTATCTCCGATACTCTGGTTTAACACAACCGACTCATTATCACGATCCTTCGATGTATATGCAATACTGTGCTTGATTGCGGTCGGAATATCGTTGATCTGGGTTCCATCTGCCAGCTCTACGGTTCCTTCCCTGTCATAGGATGCACCAAAGATTGCTTTACCGATCTCATGCATACCAGACTCAGAAAGTCCTCCAAATCCAAGAATCTCGCCTTTGTGCAGATCAAAGCTGACATCCTCGATCAATCCAGGTACGGTAACGTGCTTTGCAGAAAGAACCACTTCATCCGAAATCTTCTCTCCATAGTCGCTGCGGTAATAATCGCCCGTTACTTCACGTCCAACCATGAGTTTCTTTAAATCGTTTTCATTGACATCTTTACTCTTTACGGTATCAATGTATACACCATCACGAAGAATGGTGATTGTATCGGATTTCTCAATGATCTCCGGAAGATCGTGGGAAATAAAGATGACGGTGTTGCCGCTCTTTCGGATACGCTCCATATGTTTGTACAGTTCTTCACGCCCCTCCTGGGAAAGCGCTGTCGTTGTCTCATCAATAACAACGATCTTTGGATTAAAGTAGGTTGCCTTTACGATCTCTACGAGCTTACGATCCTCGAAGTTGTAAGAGTCGATCATATCAGCAGCCTTGATTCTTTCAAATCCATACTGCTTTAACAGCTCTGTTGCTTTTTTGTTCATGGCATTTGTATTTTTGATGCCACAGTGTACGAACTGATCCTCATGACCGAGGAAAATATTCTCTGCAACAGTCAGTCCGGACAATGTACCAAGCTCCTGTACAATGATGGAGATTCCTTCATTGTTTGCTTCTACCTGATTCTTTGGATGAACTTCCTTGCCATCCAGAATAAATGTACCGCTGCCAATGCTGTAAATACCGGTAAGCATGTTGGTCAGGGTGGATTTTCCGGAGCCGTTTTCTCCGATCAGTGCATGAACTTCTCCCTTGTTAACGTTAAAGGAAACGTTCTGTACGGCTTTTGTAATACCGAAGTTCTTGCAGAGATTTTTTACTTGTAATCTTACTTCACTCATTGCTGTCTTCCCCCTTTCATTACTTGACGATCTCGCCCTTTGTAGCCTTTGTTGTCAGAGTAATGATAATAAGCAGTGCAAGTCCTGTGATCACATCCTGGATAGCGGTTGGTGCTCCAAGAGCAATGAAACCGAAGAAGATGATGTTGATGACAAACTCACCGATGATAATTGCCGGAAGTGGCATTCCGTATTTCTTAAATGCCAGACCAAAGAAACATCCCATGGTCGGTACGAAGTTTCGGCTCATAGATGCCATTCCGGTAACGGCTACCATGGAAGATCCGTAACTGATGGTCAGGATCGCCATAACACCGAGGAATGCACCACTTAAAATAAATGCAAGAACTTTATACTTATTTACGTTAATACCCATGTTCTTGGCAACAAACTCATCACTGCCGATAGCATAGGTGTATGTTCCAATTTTTGTGTAATTTAAGAATATGTAAGCAACGACACATGCCACAAGTGCAAGGATGATATCCCAAGGCATCTGGCCAAATGCACGTAAATTGGATGGAAGTGTCTGCTCTACGCCGCCTGCAATGTAGTTTGCCAGAGACTCATAGATCAGTGCAAGTCCTGTTGTTACAATCATGGACGGGATACGGAGTTTTACATAAAAAATACCGTTTAAAAGTCCGACAATGGTACCAGTCAGCACGCTGCCGATGATAAGACCGGCATATCCCATGCCGAAACGAGAGGCAAATACACAGCCTACAATCGCTGAAAGCATGATGTTCGCGCCGATGGAGAAGTCGAACATACCCATAACCATAACAAAGTAAAAACCAACAGCGCCAACCGTCGCGATCAGGCTGGCCTGAAAATAACTCAGCATATTGGCCGGAGAACCAAAATTGCCCGGCGTCAGAACTTTAAAAATCGCCCAGGAAAGCACTACCAGGCCTACCAGGATGATATAACCCTTGGCAGTTCCCGAAAGTTTTTTCTTTC
>ENA-ORRO01001733-ORRO01001733.1-human-gut-metagenome-genome-assembly--contig:-NODE-1733-length-14701-cov-4.985593_pt1 | contig 14701 bp, 10 predicted proteins | sample MGYA00242176_ERZ509136 | MGnify/ENA primary metagenome ERZ509136 (study PRJEB26280, sample SAMEA2338644) | human gut metagenome | biome: human gut; feature: human-associated habitat; material: faeces...
CCTGCAAATAACGGCGGGATCACTGCCAATACAACTGCACCTATTACTACAGCCGGTGTATAATACCTTGCAAACCGGGTAATAAAATTTTCCACATGGGCTTTCTTGCTGCTGGCATTCTCCACCAACTCCAGGATCTTGGCTACAGTAGAATCATCAAACTCCTTGGTAACTTCCGCCCTCAAAAGCCCATTTCCATTGACACAGCCGCTTACCAGATCGTCCCCTTCCTTCACTCTTCTCGGAACAGACTCACCAGTCAGTGCAGAAGTATCCACCATAGACTCACCAAAAACAACCTTGCCGTCCAACGGGATCTTCTCACCAGGCTTGATCACGATAATATCGCCAACTTCCACATCATCCGGATCTACCTGCTTTAACTGCCCGTCTTCCTCAATATTGGCATATTCCGGACAAATATCCATCAGATCCGTAATAGACTGGCGGGAACGGTTTACTGCATAACTCTGGAACAGCTCGCCCACCTGATAAAACAGCATAACAGCCACTGCCTCAGAATATTCATTTACTCCAAAGGCACCAATGGTCGCTACTGCCATGAGAAAATTCTCATCAAAAACCTGGCCATTTTTAATATTCCTTACTGCCTTATAAAGGATATCCCAGCCGATCACAAAATAAGGGATGAGATACAAAAATAGCATCTTCCAGCCTGTAAATACTGCCGAGATCATTTTCATATGATCTGCTGCCACCAGTGCCACATACAGCACTGCCGTCACCAGAATACGCTTCAGCATGTCTTTCTGTTTCTTAGTCATGGCCATCTCCTTATATAGCAGATTACATAACGATCTTGCAATCCGGTTCTACTTTCTTACAGATCTCGGCTGCTTCTTTCAGGATCTCATCAAAACGGTCATCATCTGCATCCAGAGTCAGTTTCTGCATCATAAAGCTGACAGTTGCATCATTTACACCGTCAAGTTTCTTAATAGCGTCCTCCATCTTTGCAGCACAATTAGCGCAGTCCAGATCCATCAGTTTAAATTTCTTCTTCATAGTTTTATTCCTCCTGATATAAAATATTTTTTAATAAAACAGCTCTTTCATTTACTATATCCCTTCATTACTCCTGGATATGTTCCATTCCCTGACTGATGATCGTCTTCACATGACTATCTGCAAGGGAATAAAAAACGGATTTTCCGTCCCTGCGGTTCTTTACAAGACGGTTCTGCTTTAAGATTCTCAGCTGATGGGAAATAGCAGACTGGGTCATATTAAGCAACTGGGCAATATCACAGACACACAGTTCTGCCTCAAACAGCACATAAAGGATCTTTATCCTGGTAGAATCTCCAAATACCTTAAAAACCTCTGCCAGATCATACAACTGGTCTTCATCCGGCATATGGTCTGTCACTGCTTTTACCACGTCTTCGTGGATCTGACATGCTTCGCAGTGTTCCACATCGTTTAATGCCATAGGCGGTGCTCCTTTCCTTTGTATTCACATAAATATTTCGTATGAATAATTGTTCATATGTTTATATTTGCATTATAATACAACCCATATAAATGTCAATATGTTTTCTGAAATTTTAACCCTGGTATCATAAAATCCCGGTAAGACATTCTGCTTTTCTTAGCAGCCGTCTTACCGGGATCAATATGATGTTCTTACTTATTCTTTTTATTTGAACTTTTTCTTGTTTTCTGCAAACTCAGCCTTTACTTCATCCATCAGCTCCGGCTTTGTGATCAGATCCATAGAAGCTCCGGCAATAGACTTGGCGCCATAGAGGATGCAGTCTCTTGCAGCCTGTGTCTTTCCTGCATCTACAAATTCCTGAGAGTGGGAAGATGTACCTTCCGGTACGAAAGCTACACGGATACAGGAACCTGGAATCTCATACATAACGTTTCCAAAATCAGTGGAACCAGTCTTTTCTCTTGGTGGTGCCAGTCTTGGAGCACCTGCCAGTTTGGCATTTTCCATAAGAAGCTCATTTAACTTAAGAACCGGGATCTTATTGTAGAAATCGCTGGTCTGCTCTAATTCATAATCAACACCTGCGATCAGTGCTGCGCCCTTAACAATGTCCTTAAAACGGCTTACAACACCCTTTAACTCTTCCTTGGAGAAAGAACGCAGGGAAAACTTACCTACGGACTTTACAGGCACTACATTAGCCGGTCCCGGAAGCTCTGCTACGGTATAATGCATACGCACATCATCCGGCACATGCTCTCTTAAAAATTCAATACCATTAAATGCTACTAAAAGAGCATCAAAAGCGCTGCGTCCCTGTTCCGGAGCCAGTGCTGCATGGGCACGTTTTCCATGGAAAGTAACCTTAAAGGACTGGTCTGCCAGACACTTTACATCTGTACAGGTAGTCGGGCTTCCATGCATCATAAACGCTGCATCCAGCTCGTGGAAACAGCCATTCTTGATCATATCACACTTAGAACCAAGGGTTTCCTCTGCCGGTGTGCCATAAACTACCAGTGTAAATGGCTCTTCTCCTGCACATTCCTTTAAAGCAACTGCTGCGCCTAAACAGGACGGTCCCTGCATATGATGGCCGCATCCATGTCCTAAGCCCTCTAAAGCGTCATACTCACAAAGGATACCGATCACAGGACCGCCTTCCCCATGTTTCCACTCTGCACGGAAGGAAGTCTCATATCCACCTACGCTTTTTTCTACAGAAAACCCATTATCTGTAAGATATTTTGTTAAAAGATCACATGCCTGATATTCTTTGCCTCTGTATTCCGGATGGTCAAAGATAAAATCAGCCATTTCCCACAGTTTTTCTTTCTGTGCTTCAATTTTTTCAAATAATTCATTTTTCGTTGTCATAAAATTTCCCTCCGGACATTACATCGGTCCTAAATGGATACCCTGGGCAATTGCTGTCATAATACATGCTGTAACTGCCCAGATCAGGAACAATTTCCACATGAACTTCATCCAACGGTCATATGGGATGTTAACAGCACTGATGATACCCATAAGAGCAGTAGAATGAGGCAGAATATAGTTACAGAAACCATCACCGAAATTATATGCCAGAACACTGGTCTGACGGGTAACGCCTAACAGGTCAGATAATGGGATCATGATCGGCATGATCGCTGCCGCCTGTCCACTGCCAGATACGATCACACAGTTGATCAGTGTATTTGCAATATACATTGCAGGAGCCATTAAGAAGCCCGGTGTATGCTGTAAGCAGGAAGCTAAACCATATACAACAGTATCTACGATCTTTCCTGCACTCATGATACTTGCAATTGCACTTGCAAGGCCGATGATCATAGCAGCAGTCAGCATCTTCTTACAGCCTTCAACAAATACCTTAGACATATTAGAAGGAGTTTCTCCTGCAATAAATCCAACTACAATACCAAGTCCTACGAATACAGCTGCCAGCTCCGGCATATCCCAGCCAAACTTAACAGAACCAACTACCATACCGGCTAAAGCTGCAACCAGAGCGATGATGATCAGGGTTTTTCTTACATCCATGGTTCCGAAAGAGTCAATATCCAGGTCTTTCTGCTCATTCTGGCTGTCCAGGTCATACATTGGGCTTAACTCTGGATTCTTGCGGATCTTTAAAGCATATCTTACCAGATAAATGTTTGTAATAATAAGGAATACCACGAAGCAGACTGCACGGTACTGGATTCCTGAAAACAGTGGCAGTTCTGCGATCTTCTGGGCAACAACAGTGGTACTTGGGTTTACAGTACCGGTTGCAAAACCAACTGCGCCGCCTAACAGGATGATCGCCGCACCAACAATGGAGTCAAGTCCCATTGCCAGAGTGATCATTACAACTACAGGAGCAAATGCGATGAACTGGTTTACACCCTGAGTGGTACAGATCAACGCAAAGATGGTAGTCATGATCGGGATAAAGATATACAGACGGTTCTGGAATACCTTTGCAACACGGGCTACTGCAGAATGAAGAGCGCCGGATTTGCTGATCAGGTCAAACGCACCGCCTGAGAAGATGATGACTAACATCAGATCCACTCTCTTACACATGGAATTTACAATGTAAAGAGGGATCAGAAGTGGGTTAACTGGACAGCGGTCAATAAAGGAGAACTGGTTCGGGTCTACTACCTTTACTCCGTCTGCGTTTTCCACACGCACATACTGTCCTGCCGGAATGATCCAGGTCAGTAAGGTTGCGAACAGGATGATGACCATCATGATCACAAATGTGTGAGGCATTTTAAATGTCTTTTTGTTTTTTTCTGCCATTTTTTAATACTCCTTCCGTACTTTTTTATTATTTTATCACACTAAAGCGTAGAAGTACATTTAATTTTATTTATTTTTTATATAAATTTAATAAATAATGACGATATTGGGATTAAAAGGCATTTTGACATCCATGCTGCCGGATCACCTGTGGAAAAATTTTCTCACATTCTCTTCCATGCGCCATAAGCATATCGATCATACGCTGCATATAGCCGGTCACCGGCATTTCTTTCCGGTATGCCAGCACAAAATCAGTGGTGCTGTCAATATTACGCATACAATAATACCGCACATTTTCCTGCTTTTTCATATACATCACATAGCTTTCCCGGTTAAATCCGATCCCCAGTCCTTCTCCTACCATCTGCATGGCAGTTTCTATGCTGCGTATCTCCCGTATTTTTCCCGGCCTTACTCCATTTTTATTTAATATACGTTCTGAATCCCTGCGGATACTCTGGTTCTGTTTTGCCAGTATAAGCTTTTCCCCGTTCAGCCAGAAAAGCTCCAGACTTGGAAGGGCTTTTCCTTCTTCCCAGACTGCCTTTTCATTGATGGGATGATCTTTTGGGACAGCAATAAGAAGATGTTCTTTAAATACCACAAAACTATTCATATAGGGAGGCAGGTCTACACTGTTGCATAAAAGCAGATCTGCTTTAAAATTCTGTATACTTTCTTTTAATTCTTTCATGGTTCCCTCACAAAGGATCACTTCCACTCCCGGAAACTCCTTTTCGTAAGAGGCAATAACAGGGGGCAAAAATCCGGTTGCCCGGCGCAGCTGGACCCCGATGCGGATGCGTCCGCTGTAATTTCCAGTAATATCCTTTAATTTTTCATCCAGTTCATGGCTCAGCTGCAAAATAAGCTTCGCCTTTTCCACATACTGCTCTCCTGCATAGGTAAGGATAAATTGCTTTCCCACCCGCTCAAATAACCGGACTCCCAGAGATTTTTCCAGATTGTTAATGTATATGCTTAATGCTGGCTGGGAAATAAAAAGCTCCTTTGCCGCTGCTGTAATCGTTCCGTTTTCTGCCAGTGCACAGACGTATTCCTGTTCCTTCAGATTCATGATCATGCCTCCTGTGTGCTGAGACTTTTTTATCTTCTGTCATGTACTAGTACATCATTTCATATATTATACTTAATTATCCGAAAGAATGGCAAGATTTATTGCTTTAAACAGCATAATGATCAAAAGTATTTCTGTCTAGGAACTGCTGCTGACTTTATCCCAATACATCCGTTGTAATTACAACAAAAACGAGACTGCCCGGGAGTTAAATCTCCACCGGCAGTCCCTTATATACCGTTTAAAAAAAATTGAAGAACTAACAGGTCTTAGTTTAAATGACCATGATTCTTTATATCTTCTGGAATCATGCCTCAGGCTGCTGCGCCTGATATGAGTTTATTAATTCCTTTAAATGCTCAGTAAGCTTTGTATTCTCCCGGTAATCCACCGGGCAGTCAATGATAACAGGTACCTTCTGTTCAAATGCTTTTTCCAGAGTCGGGATCAGTTCTTCGGCACTGTTGATCCGATATCCGATGGCATGCATACTTTCTGCGAATTTTACAAAATCCGGGTTGGTAAAGTCTACATAGAAGTTCTCTCCATACCGGTCTTCTTCTTTCCATTTGATCAGGCCATAGCTGCAATCATTAAAGACCAGGGTTACAAAAGGAGTTCCGGTGCGCAGGGCAGTCTCAAATTCCTGGCAGTTCATCATAAAACCGCCATCACCAGTAATCGCCAGTACCTTTTTATCCGGGTTGATCAGCTTGGCTGCCAATGCACCCGGAACAGCAATTCCCATGGTGGCAAAGCCATTGGAAATAATACAGGTATTTGGCTCATAACAGTTATAATGCCTTGCGATCCACATTTTATGGGCACCTACATCAGAAATAACGATATCTTCTTTTCCCATTACCTTGCGCACATCATTTAAGATTTTCTGGGGCTTCATAGGAAATTCCATATCTTTGGCATAAGCCTCATGCTCCTTACGCATTTCATCACGAAGCTTAAAAGCCCACTCCGGTTCCTCATTTCTGTGGCAGCGCATGGCAATATGATTTAAAGAATAGGACAGATCTCCGATGACCTCTACATCCGGCTGATACAGCTTGTTAATGTGGCATGGTCTTGCGTCAATATGGAGAATGGTGTGATTTCCCTTGCTGTTCCATTTATTAGGTGCATATTCTACAATATCATAGCCTACTGCGATCACCAGATCTGCCTCTTCAATAGCAATATTCTGGTAGTCTTTCTGTGGAATACCGATAGTCCATAAAGAATATAGGTTATCGCAGGGGATAATGCCTTTTGCCATCATAGTATTGATCACCGGAATATGCAGTTTCTCCGCAAATTCCGTCAAAGCCTTAGATGCTTTATTCCGGATAGCAGAATGTCCTGCAAGGATCACTGGACGTTTTGCCTGGAAAAGCAGTCCTGCTGCCTCTTCCAGACTTTCTACACTTGCCATTTCCAGATTTGGCTTGTGATGCTTTAAAGGCTGGCGTCCCACTTCACTTTCTACAGGCATAGCTGCAATATTGCAGGGCAGGTCAATGTGGCAGGCGCCTGGTTTCTCGCTTTCTGCGTATTTAAAGGCAATGCGGACTACCTCGTTTACGGTATCCGGATTTACCACCTGTTTGCTGCGCTTTGTGATCGGTGTAAACATGGTTACCAGATCCAGATACTGGTGGGATGTAAGGTGCATACGCTCCGTTCCTACCTGACCGGTAATGGCGATCAGCGGTGCGCCGTCTGTATTGGCATCTGCCACACCTGTTACCAGGTTGGTAGCACCAGGGCCTAAGGTTGCCAGGCACACACCAGCTTTGCCTTTTAATTTACCGTAAACATCTGCCATAAAAGCTGCGCCCTGCTCATGGCGGACTGTGATAAATTTGATCTTAGAGTCCTTTAACGCCCGCATTACCTCCAGATTTTCTTCTCCCGGAATACCGAAAACATATTCTACTCCTTCATTTTCCAGGCATCTTACTAACACCTGTGCTGCATTCATTGTTTCATTTTCTTTTGTCTGTTTCTGATCGCTCATGATCTGCTGCCTCCCTTTGATCTGATCCTGATTTGTTTTCCATAATATATGGACCCCACAGAACAGAAAAAGCCCCCGAAGATCTAACTCTTCAGAGGCTTCTTTGCCGTTTCATGTTTTCTGGATTCTTTTTCTGAAACGGATTATAGCATCCCAAAACTTCTTTTTCCAACACGAAAATCATTGTTCCGGGTACAGCATTTTTCTTTAATTATAATCCATGAGTTTTATGGACACAAACTTTTTACTCTTCTTTTTCTTCCGGAATTACTTCAATTCCCAAATCCTCTAACTGCTTTGGATCTACAGGAGTTGGTGCCTTTGTCATAAGACAGGAGGCATCTTTTACCTTCGGGAAGGCAATTACGTCACGGATGCTGTCTGCGCCTACCATTAACATGATCATACGGTCGAAACCATATGCCAGACCTGCGTGAGGTGGTACTCCGTACTTAAATGCCTTTAACAGGAAGCCAAACTGGTCATTTGCTCTTTCTGGTGTAAAGCCAAGTACTTCAAACATCTTAGACTGGATATCTGCCTGGTGGATACGGACAGAACCACCGCCCATTTCTACGCCGTTTAATACGATATCGTAAGCCTTTGCACGTACTCTGCCTGGATCGGAATCAATGTACTGAAGGTCTTCATCCATAGGCATAGTAAATGGATGATGCATTGCTACGAAACGTCCTTCTTCTTCGGAGTACTCTAATAACGGGAACTCTGTTACCCAGAGGAACTTAAAGTCATCTTTCTTTAACAGGTCTAACTGTCTTGCCAGTTCCAGACGCAGGTTGCCAAGTACATCAAATACTACCTTGTCCCTGTCAGCTGCAAAGAGTAATAAGTCACCTGGCTTACCATCCATAGCAGCAACTAAAGCAGCCATTTCCTCATCCTTCATGAATTTAGCGAAGGAAGACTTGTAGGTGCCGTCTTCATTAATAGCAATATAAGCAAGGCCCTTTGCGCCGAAGCCCTTTGCGTACTCTACTAAGGCATCGATCTTCTTTCTTGGCATATGTCCCTGTCCCTCTGCGTTGATACCGCGGACAGAACCACCATTCTCTAAAGCGCTCTTAAATACAACGAACTCGCAGTCCTTAACAACTTCAGAAACGTTCTTTAATTCCATTCCGAAACGAAGGTCTGGCTTATCAGAACCAAAACGGTCCATAGCTTCTCTCCAGGTCATACGCTGGATCGGCAGCTGCAGATCATAGTTGCAGACTTCTTTGAACAGCTTCTTTAACAGACGCTCATTTACGTCTAAAACGTCATCTACGTCTACGAAAGAAAGCTCCATATCGATCTGGGTAAACTCAGGCTGACGGTCTGCACGAAGGTCCTCATCACGGTAGCAGCGTGCTAACTGGAAGTAACGGTCATAACCGGAAACCATCAGTAACTGCTTAAACAGCTGTGGAGACTGTGGCAGTGCATAGAAAGAACCTGGATGTACACGGCTTGGTACCAGGTAGTCTCTTGCGCCTTCTGGTGTACTCTTGATCAGAGTTGGGGTTTCGATCTCTAAAAATCCTTCTTCTGCCAGGAATGCACGGGTCAGAGTAGCAACGCGGCTGCGCAGCATCAGGTTTCTCTGGATGTCAGGACGGCGAAGATCCAGGAAACGGTATTCCAGACGCAGATCTTCTTTTGTCTTGCTCTTTTCTTCAATTGGGAAAGGAGGAGTCTCAGACTCAGCCAGGATACGTAAGGACTCTGCTCTTACTTCGATGGCACCTGTAGCCAGGTTTTCGTTTACAGCGCCGGAACGTGCTTCTACACGGCCTTCTACTGCAATAACGAACTCACTTCTTAATTTCTCAGCTTTCTCAAAGTTTTCGGTTCCGCAGTCGTTTTCCTCGAAAATGATCTGAAGGATACCGGAACGGTCTCTTAAATCAACGAAAATAATTCCGCCTTTGTTTCTGCTCTTCTGGACCCAGCCCATGACGGTTACTTTCTCGCCGATCTGGGCAGACGTTAATTCTGTACATCTGTGGGACCGCTTCAGTCCTACCATTGATTCTGCCATGATTTTTCTCCTTTATAGCTATTAACTAATAAATTACCCTACTGTATATAAGTACGATTAATGTTTCAGGCTTTCTTTATAGAATTCCTTAAACTCCTGATAGCCTTCTTTTCCAAGCTGTTCCTTCTGGAACTTCTTGTTTTTGTTCATCTGGGCTACCAGAACCTGAACGCCATTCTTTCTCTCTTCCATTGCTTCACGGATCACTGCAGCTAAAGAAGCAGAGTCAATTCCCTTTTCAAAGAGGAATGCTTTCTTCTCACCAGCACCAGGAACCGTAAATCCATTGTCTAAGAGGATGGTAACGATACGCTCAAAACCAATGGAGAAGCCGCATGCAGGTGTCTCCATACCGGTAAACTTGCCGATCATCTTGTCATATCTTCCGCCGCCTGCTACAGAACCGCCGAAGCCTTCCATGGAAACCTCGAAAATAGTTCCTGTATAGTAGGACATGCCACGTACCAGAGTCGGGTCAAATACAAGGCCAAATTCAGCCTCTGCTACGTCTTTTACAGTCTCCATAATGTGTACCAATCCCTGGCATACAGATGGATCCATTACATCCTTTAAAGTCTCTCCTAACTTCTTAACACCTTCTGCATCATTGGTAACAGTGCGAAGGATCTCCATATAACGGCTTACGCTTTCAGGAGCGTTTCCATTTTCCAGAAGTTCTTTCTCAACACCCTCAAAACCAATCTTGTCCATCTTGTCCAGAGTGATCAGAACGCTGTCCATAGCTTCTTCTGCAAAACCGCAGTAACGTGCCATGCCAAAAAGGATGCCTCTGTCGTTAATTCTTACAGTAAATGCATTGTCCGGGCAGATCTTGCTTAATGCAGTAGTAGTTGCCAGGATCAGCTCGATCTCAGCCAGATTGGTAGGATCGCCTAAAATATCAATATCGCACTGGGTAAACTGACGGAAACGGCCCTTCTGGGGACGGTCTGCTCTCCATACGCTTCCCATCTGTAATGCCTTAAAAGGACTTGGAAGGTTTGCCGCATTATTTGCATAATAACGGGACAGAGGCAGTGTCAGGTCATAACGAAGACCGCTGTCTGCCAGGTCATTTTCTTCCTTTGCTGTCTCTAAATTCAGCTTATCGCCTCTCTTTAAGATCTTAAAGATCAGCTTTTCATTATCACCGCCCTGCTTGCTGGTCAGGTTCTCAATATGCTCCACGCAAGGAGTTTCGATCTGTGAAAAACCAAAGCCCTTGTAGGTCTCACGGATCTGGTTCATAACATATTCGCGGATCTGCATCTCTGCAGGAGTGATATCTTTCATGCCGGTAACCGGCTTCTTTGTTAATGCCATATTTTTCTCCCTGTTTTCTATCTGTTCTCTATCTGTACTATTCCTTTTTTATTGTAATGAACTTTCCCGATTTTGCAAGTCCTTTAGTGAATAATCTTCTCCTTGCGCCCGATCATTTCATCGATCCGGCTGATATACTGCTCTACTTCCTTTACATTCTCGCAGCGTTCCCTTCTGTTTTCAGACGGGAATACCACTTTTGTAGTAGTTCCTGCACCGCAGGCAGCAATGGTCTGCATCTCCTCCATGATCAGGATATTGTAGATACATGCCTTTCCCGGAAGAGAATAACCTACATTTTCAAAGTTGCCTGCCATGTTTTTCTGGCGGTAGAGATAATATGGTTCCATACCCATTCTGCGGGCACAGGCTTCACTTAAAGCAATCATTTCCGGTGTGTTGTTGATCTTTAAGTCCGCATATTCTTCCTTAAACATGTTCAGTCTTGCAGCACGTTTAATAGCAAGAGAATGAACGGTCAGAGAGTCTGGTTTTAAGGCTTCGATCTCTTCTAATGTATGTTTTACATCATCCAGATCTTCCCCTGGAAGTCCCATGATCAGGTCCATGTTGATGTTGTCAAAGCCAAGTTCTCTTGCAATGTGGAACTTTTCTTTTACATTTTCTACTGTATGACGGCGGCCGATGAGATCCAGGGTCTTCTGGTTCATGGTCTGTGGGTTAATAGAAATACGGCTGATGCCATGGGAAGCTAAAACCTTTAACTTTTCTTCTGTAATGCTGTCCGGACGTCCTGCTTCTACGGTGAATTCCAGCGCATTCTTTGTATCAAACAGCTGCTCTAATTTACATAAGATAGCGTCAATGTCCTCTGCAGGCAGGGAAGTCGGTGTACCGCCTCCAAAATAAATGGTATCAAGAGGTCTTCCCTTCATCTTTTCCGCTGTATATTCCAGTTCCTTAAATAAGGCTTCCAGATACAATCCGGTACGGCCTTTCCACTTACTGATAGGATAAGAAGTGAAGGAGCAGTACAGGCAGGTAGTCGGGCAGAATGGGATACCTACATATAAGCTGTAACCTCTGTCATAGTCCAACGGCTCTAACAGACGTTTTTCCCTTGCTGCGATCTCAATGCTCAGATTGATCTTCTCATCGCTGGTCATGTAAGTTTCTTTCATGAATTTGCGGATGTCTTCTTCCTTCCATCCATCTTCCAGACGGCTTAATGCGATCTTGGTAGGACGGATCCCTGTAAGAGAACCCCATGGAAGTTCATGGCCAGTACGCTTTACAAGCATCTGGTAGAATAATTTTTTAATAACGTTTTTTGTGGCAGAGTGGTCTGAGAGATCTGCTTTTCCTGTGGAATGGGCAGTCAGAGTCCAGCCTTCCAGTTCTTCCCCATTTTCTAGTTTTTCCCAGATCCCAATAACAGCTTCCCCGTCCTCTAATCTGGTCTGTACATAAAAATCAACGCCCTCTTTTACTTCATGGGCATAAGTCTCACCCGGATAAAAAGACATCAGAAGTTCTCTGATGTCCTGTTCATATGCATTATCCTGTATTAATAATCCGATCATTTTCTTCCTGCTTTCTATCTATCGTACCTCTTTCGTACTTATCTGTAATACGGAATAGGATTGTGCTCCTTTTCATAGCCAATGGTAGTTGGATCCCCATGTCCCGGATAGACCATAGTATCTTCCGGAAGCACAAATAATTTATTTAAAAGGGAATCCGCCATATCACTGCTGCTTCCTGTTGCCAGGTCTGTACGGCCATAGGACTCATAAAACAGCGTATCACCGGAAAGAAGTACCTCTTCTTCCGGAATATAGTAGCTGACGGAACCTGCTGTATGTCCAGGTGTTGCAATGACTTTCCATTTATATCCTAAAAGTTCTAATTCATCCCCGTCATGGACCAGTACATCTGCATGGAAACTGGTCTGTTTTCCAGGCACATGGCAGGACAGATTAATAGAAGTATCTGCCAGCATGGCATCTTCTGTTTCAGAGGCATATACAGGAATGTGGAATGCCCGCTTTACCTCAGGCACTCCGATAATATGATCAAAATGTCCATGTGTTAAAAGCACTGCCACCGGTGTTACACCCAGTTCACTGCATTTATTTAAAATATAGGCTCCATTATCTGCCGGGTCTACCACTACGCCTTCTTTGGTATCGTCGTTGTAGACCAGATAGCAGTTTGTGCTCACCATTCCAAGCACCATGGTCTTTATCCTGAAATTACTCATAGTTCTCCTTCTATATGGCACTGTCTGCCACTGCAGATCCGGCCGGATGCAGCAGTTTCATCAGCCTGTAGTTCTCTGGATATCCAGAACACCGTCGATCTGGCGGATCTTATCGGTAATACGGTTCAGTTCTTCTGTTCCATGGATATCAAAGGTCATAATGATGGTGGCGCGGCCCTGCTTGCTGGTACGCACGTTCATGGAAGTAATATCGATCTGCTTTTCTGTAAATACCTTTGAAATATCTGCAAAAAGGCCGATACGGTTGTTTGCGAAGATCTGGATCTCAGTGGAATACTGCTCTGTACTGGTAGGATTTTCTGCTACCTGCCACTCAGCATCGATCAGCCGTCCTCTTTCATCTTCCGGAAGGTTGATCACATTGATACAGTCTGTACGGTGGATGGAAACGCCTCTTCCTCTGGTAACAAAACCAACGATCTCATCACCAGGTACAGGATTACAACATCTGGAGAAACGAACTGCCAGATCATGAAGTCCCTTGACCACGATACCGCTCTTATTCTTGCGTACAGTTGCTTCGCCGCTTCTTCCATCTGTATCGGCAATGCCGTCCAGAACTTCTGCGTCAGTGATCTCACGTTTCAGCTTCTTCTCCCGCTCTTCCAACATCTTGTTAATGACCTGGCCCTCTTTTAAGCCACCATGTCCAATAGATGCAAGAACAGAATCCCAGTCTTTAAAGGCATAGCGGTTCATTACCTTTTCCATAAATTCCGGTTTGGAAAGGTCCGCCAGATTAATGCCTTTTGCCTTACAATAACGGTCAATGGCATCACGGCCGCGGATGATATTATCCTCTTTCATCTGGGTCTTGAACCACTGATTGATCTTATTTTTTGCCTGTGTACTGCGTACCAGCTTCAGCCAGTCGCGGCTTGGTCCCTTGGAATTCTGGGAGGTAATGATCTCAATACGGTCACCATTCTGGATCTGGTATTCAATAGGAACCAGTTTTCCATTAACTCTGGCGCCTACCATCTTATTTCCTACCGCACTGTGGATGGAATAAGCAAAATCAATAGGAGTAGAGCCGCTTGGAAGAGTCTTTACATCACCGGACGGAGTGAAACAGTAAACACTGTCAGAGAACAGGTCTAAATCACCCTTTACCATGCTTAAAAACTCTTTGGAATCATCTGTATCACGCTGCCACTCCAAAATCTGGCGCAGCCAGCTTAATTTCTCTTCTTCTTTTCCGGCAGCGATCTGTCCGCTTCCGCTCTCTTTGTATTTCCAGTGAGCAGCGATACCATACTCAGCAGTACGGTGCATCTCGTAGGTACGGATCTGGATCTCAAATGGCTGTCCGGTGCTGCCGATCAGAGTTGTATGCAGAGACTGGTACATGTTCTGCTTCGGCATAGCGATATAGTCTTTAAAACGACCAGGAATTGGCTTGTACATTTCATGGATCACACCAAGAGCTGCATAACAGTCTTTTACTGTGTCTACCATGATACGCACAGCAAACAGATCATAGATCTGATCCAGAGTTTTGTTCTGCTTTAACATCTTCTTATAAATACTGAAGAAATGCTTTACTCTGCCGCCTACGGTGGCTTCAATGCCTGCTTCGTCTAAATGTGCCTTTACTTCATCTACAATGGACTGGACAAAAGCTTCTCTTGCATCTTTGCGCAGATCCACTTTTTCTACCAGGTCATAATAAACTTCCGGCTTTAAAAACTTAAGTGATAAGTCATCTAATTCGATCTTGATCTTGGAAATACCCAGACGGTCTG
>ENA-ORRO01001734-ORRO01001734.1-human-gut-metagenome-genome-assembly--contig:-NODE-1734-length-14698-cov-2.732910_pt1 | contig 14698 bp, 13 predicted proteins | sample MGYA00242176_ERZ509136 | MGnify/ENA primary metagenome ERZ509136 (study PRJEB26280, sample SAMEA2338644) | human gut metagenome | biome: human gut; feature: human-associated habitat; material: faeces...
TTCCAGCCACTCCTCAGCCTCGCTCTGTGTAGTCATATCTCCACCGAGACCAACCTCGATCATGTCTGCAAAGCCAACCTTCTGCAGTGCGATCTTCCAGCTCTCCATGGTAATGTCAGGACCAAACTGTCCCTCTGTCGCAGGGGCTACCATACCATAGACCTTCTTGCCCGCTTTCAGTGCACCGATCACATCCAGAATAAATGTCTTGGAACCGATCGCACCAAATGGACATTTGTGGATACAGTGACCACAGCGGATACACTTGCTCTCATCAATTACGGAAATACCAAGATCATTGTATGTAATGGCATCTACCGGACATGCAAACTTACATGGACGCTTCAGATGAGCGATAGCATTGTAAGGGCATGCCTTGGCACACATACCGCACTCTTTACATTTATTGGCATCAATGTGGGAACGCTTCTCTCCGGGACTGATGGCACCGAACTTACATGCATTCACACATGCCTTACCCAGACAATTCTGACAGTTGTCCGTTACAACATAACTGGAAATCGGACAGTCCTCACATGCGGAAGAAATAACCTGTACAACATTTCCATTGTCCTCCGGACCAGGAGCTTTTCCCTCTGCCAGACGAATACGCTGACGGATAATCTCACGTTCTTTATAGACGCAGCAACGGAACTGCGGTGTTGGTCCAGGTATCATCTTACGTGGCAGGTGATCTCTTTCCTCCTCCAGAGTGCCCTCAAAGGCCAGCTTTGCCACCTCATAAAGTACATCATGCTTGATCCTAATCACATTTTCATCTGCAAACATTTTTTCTCTCCTTATCTTGTCAGTTGTTTGTGAGTATAGTATAACATAGATTTGCAGATAATGAAATTATTTTTCTATAAAGTTTTTTAATTGATATTTTTTCATCTTTGACCGATCTTCAGATTCGGTACTGCATTCAGATCCAGACCATGACGTGTCCCTGCCATATACTCATAATATCCCTGGGAAGCGATCATTGCCGCATTGTCTGTACAATAAATCGGAGACGGATAGCAAAGTCCCAGTCCCGCCTCATCGCATGCCTGTTTCATCGCAGCGCGGAGTGCCGAATTGGAAGCTACACCACCGGCCACGGCAATTCGTTTCTCCCCAAGCTTTTTGGCAGCTCCCACGGCCCTTCCCACCAGCACATCAACTACCGCCTGCTGGAAGGATGCTGCCACATCCGCTCTATTTACTTCGATGCCCTTCATCTCACATCCGTTCAGATAATTTAAAACCGCTGATTTCACGCCGGAAAAGCTGAAATCAAACTCACAGCCGTCAATTTTAGCACGAGGGAACTCAATGGCATAAGGATTTCCTTCCTTTGCCGCCAGCTTGTCAATCTTTGGACCGCCCGGATATCCCAGACCGATGGCTCTGGCAACCTTATCAAACGCCTCTCCTGCCGCATCGTCATGGGTATAACCGATAATTTCAAATTTACCATACTCCAATACACGGACCAGATGAGTATGACCTCCGGATACCACAAGACACAAAAACGGCGGCTCCAGATCCGGATGCTCCAGATAATTTGCCGCAATATGCCCCTCAATATGATGCACACCCACCAGAGGCTTTCCTGCCGCATAGGCAATTGCCTTGGCCGCACCGACACCGACAAGAAGTGCTCCCACCAGTCCCGGACCATATGTAACACTGACCGCATCAATCTCGCTAAGCGTAACCCCGGCATCCTTCAGTGCCTGCCCGATCACCTGATTGATCCTCTCCACATGCTTACGGGAAGCAATCTCCGGCACTACGCCTCCATATAATGTATGAATATCGATCTGGGAAGAGATCACATTGGACATAACGGTCCTTCCGTTTTTTACTACGGAGGCTGCCGTCTCATCGCAGGAGCTCTCAATTCCCAATATCAGTATATCTTTTTCCATGATTCTATCCAAGCCTTTCTCGCGTATATTTCCTATAAATTATCAGAGAAGAAAGGATGACACCACATCCCTTCTTCTCCCTCTTTCAATTTCATTTTTACTGCTTTTCCGCTTCCTCCGCTGTGATCTGCTGCCAGCCAAGGATCTTCCAGTGTTCCTTGCTGTCCTTGCGGCAGATATATTTTGCATAGGATTCTGTGGTTTTTGACTTTTTGGAGGTCTCCAGTACGGAAGCAACCAAGGTAGCTTCTTCTTTTCCCTTGACCTCTGCATATTGAACCTGATCGTCCTCCTGTACAATATAGGAAGAAATATGATTTTTGGAATCGTCGAATTTCTTAATATCCTTTTTTAAAGACTGATACATATCTTCCTCTGAATTTCCCTTCTGTCCTAGGAATTCATCATCATACAGCCGACGAAGCTGCTGAAATAATGCCTTTTGATCTTTCTCTTTCATATTAGTATTGTACAGGCATTTGTTGATACGCCAGAAAAGCTTCACAACTTCCGTTGGCGTCCCCGGATATTCCAGATCCAGATCCTTTGCCAGAAGCTTGCCCACCTCTGTCTTTGGAAGGCTTGCCTCTGCCTTTTCCTCTGCTTCCTTCTGCTGATAAGCACGAACACCGATAAAGATTGCCAATGCTGCCACAACAACAACGACAAACACCGTCAGAATCTTTTTTGTCATTTTGTCCATGATCGTCACCTCTCCTCCTCTTCATCAACGAAATCAAGAGTTTTACTCCACTTGTCTCTTGCGGCATGCGCATCCGGAAAGATCTTTTTGACTTCCTTCATATAATCCTCCGGATGAAGCATCGACGGACTGTAATGTGTCAGCCACATTTCCCGTACCTCTGCCTTTTTTGCAAGTCTTGCTGCCTCGTACATTGTCATGTGCTTAAATTCTGCTGCTTTTTTCTGTTTGTCGTGATCTCCGTACATCCCCTCACAGATGAACAAATCGGACTCCAATGCATTCTCTGCGATAATGTCCACAGGCCTTGTATCCGTACAATATGTAAGCTTAATGCCTTTTCTGGCCGGTCCGATGACCATATCCGGAGTATAAACCCTTCCCTCCTGCTCTATGGTTTCTCCCTTCTGCAGGCGGCTCCACAGCTTTAATGGAACCTCATTAGCCTTGGCAAGCTCCGGATGAAACTTACCGCCCCGCGGTACGGTAATGGTATATCCGTAACAGGTAACGTTATGATTGACCCGAAAAGCTTTAATATGATATCCGTTCACTTCCAGCTCCTGCTCTTTCTCGCTGAGCTCTATAAATTCAATCTGAAAGGGAAGTCCCGGCGCAATGACGCGCAATGCATTGACTGTTTTCTCCAGTCCCTTGGGACCGATCATGGTAACCGGACGGGTCCGGTCTGAATTGCCCATGGACAGGAGAAGCCCCGGCAGACCACTGATATGATCCCCATGATAGTGGGTAAAACAGATCGTATCGATGGGATTAACACTCCATCCCTTCTCACGAATGGCGATCTGCGTCCCCTCCCCACAATCCACCAGAAGACTGCTGCCCTCCAGACGTGTCATCATTGCCGTGAGCCATCGTCCCGGCAGGGGCATCATTCCGCTGGTTCCCAATAAACATACATCTAACATAATCCACCTCTTCTCATCTCTGAAAGAACCCGTGAACTATTGTATCACAACTCCGTTGCTTCTGTCACCATTGGCGGTATAACAAATTTCTTCACCATCTCATCATAACAGTCCTCACAAAGCAAAAACGAATGAATTTCTCCATCCCGTTTGGAAAAATATCCCCACTGCTTTTTTCCTTCAAAGACATCCTCTCTCAAAATATCATTCTCGTATTTTAAAATGCGTCCACAACCATTACAAAATAATTTTTTTTCTGCCATCTTTATCCTCCAGTCTTCCACAGCCGGGCTATCGCCGCTTCCTTATCTTCTCTTACAGCAAGTATATCCCGTCACATCATTTCTGTATAGTGGAAAACACAGGAAGATAATGAGAAAAACACTACTAATGCAATATCTTTATAATGTTTTCTGCATAATCACGGCATGCTCCTGCGGATCTCGGTAATAGTTTTTGCGGACAGAAATCCGATCAAATCCTGATTTATCATAAAGTCCTATGGCCGAAGCATTACTCTCCCGCACCTCCAGCAGGATCTGCTCTACACCTTTAGTGGCACATTCCCGAAATGCCTGATGCAAAAGTGCTTCTGCAATCCCCTCCCGGCGGTGAGCCGGATCCACAACAATGTTACACAGATCTGCTGTTTCAAAGGAACACCAGAGCACACAGCTTCCAACAACCCTGCCATCCTTCACTGCAGTCAGATATATTTTGTCCTTATCCTGCAGATGTTCCATATAATCCTTCTCACTCCATGGATGGGCAAAATTTTCTCTCTGTAACGCTGCCGCCTCTGCCATCTCCGTCGCGTCCATATGTTTAATTTGCATTTAACCTCTCTTCTCTTTCTCGTTCCGCCTGGGATTTACGCAGATAAACCGGCCGGTGCTCTGCCGCTGTTTCAATCCTGCCCTGATGATAATAACGCTCTCCCAGTGCCGCTACAGCCGCCGCCCTCTGTCTCGACAAATGACAAGGTGCAAACTGATACTCGTTGACAATCTCCTCCCGGATGATCTCCTCATAAACCGGCACGCCATCTCCAAGAAAATGAATCTTAACGGGATATTTTGCCAGCTCCTTCAACAGATCGTAAATATCCATGGCGCACTGGTCAATAACACTGACCAACTCTCCTTCCCGCATTTCGTAAACTCCGGTATATACTTGATTTCTCCTTGCATCCATAACCGGGCAGATAAATCCATCTGCCTCAGCAAGCTGATAAGCAAGCCCCTCTAATGTCGGCACCGGAATGACCGGCTTGTCCAACACAAGTCCCAGTCCCTTTACTGTTGCAGATCCGATCCGGAGTCCGGTAAAGGAACCCGGTCCAGCTGCCACTGCTATGGCATCCAGCTCCTCCAAAGGAATCCCGGCATAATCTACAACCTCCTTTATCATAGGAAGTAATGTCTGCGAATGCGTCTGTTTATTATTGACTGTAAACTCTGCCACGATCGCATCCCCGGACAATATCGCTGCAGATGCTACCAGCCCGGAGCTGTCTACGCCTAATATTTTCATTTTCTATCACGCCTTTCTGATTAAGTCATCTTTTAACTATAGTGATTTTTCTGTAATCAAATCCTTTTTCAAGTACTTTTTCTATCTGAATCTCTGTCACATGCTCCGGGATCAGTTCTTCAATCAGAGACGCCCACTCAATCAGACAGACTCCCTTCCCGAAGAAGTAATCCTCATAGCCAATCTCATCCATTTCCTCCGGATCTGCGATCCGGTATACATCAAAATGATACAGAGGCAATCTCCCCTGCTCATAAATCTGCATGATCGTAAAAGTGGGACTGCTGATCGGCTCCTCAATCCCAAGACCTTTTCCAAAGCCTTTGGTAAAAACAGTTTTTCCTACGCCTAAATCACCATTTAACAATATGATATCTCCGGGTTTACAGTTTTCTCCCAGTTTTTTCCCCAGATCATAGGTGTCCTGTTCCCGTAAGCTTTCTATCACCTCTGTCATAAATGTTCCTCCTGATCCTTCTCCTCATCCTGATGTGCTTCCTTCTGTGCCGGATCATAGTCTGCATATTCCTTTACCTTTGCCGCTACAAAGGCTTTGATCTCCTCAAACTCTGTTCCACATTGATTCTGCGGAAAGATAAATGCTCTGACTGGGGACATATACACATAAACAGCTTTGGCCGTACTGGTAATCTTGCGGACATCATACCATTTCACCGATGCCTCCTGCTCCCCCTGGGACACTGTAATTCCCTCTGACGACAATATATAATGAAGCTTTGCGTTGATGTCCTTATTTTGTCTTGCCTGTGCCTTGGACTTTGAATAAAGCATCACCGGCTGTACGATCGTAAACAGACATCCAATAATAAATAATGCGATCCGAGCCGTGGTATCCATCACACCGAAGCGCACTGCCAGAATGATCCAGCAGGAAAGACTGATCACCACCCCAAAGATTCCTGATATATTTCCATAGGTATGTCTCATGGAAAACGCATACAGATCTCCTGCCGTAAGCTCCACGTCAAACTCTATTTCCTTCATAAATTATCTCCTATTCTTCATCTTTGCATTTATATTAGCATTATAGCAGAATATAGCGAAAAAACAATATATACAAATTCTCCGTCATATGTTATCTTTAAAATCAGGAAATACTTTATGGGTATAATATATGTAAAAACAAGGGTTATTATATCTGCGTTTCCCATATGGCAGATATAAAAAGGGGGATTTTTATGATGGATATTACAAATATGAGCATAGACGATATCCGTGAACAGGTGGAGCAGCAGATTGACTTTGACCGGCTGGAAGAATTAAACGCCCATCTTGAGAAGGATATCCGGAGCATTCTTGACTCCTGTGGATTATATTACCGGATCTTTTCCAGAGTAAAAACGAAAAGCTCCATCAGCAAAAAGCTTTATAACGGCAAATACGGCACCGCGGAGAATCCTAAAAAAGTACAGGATCTGATCGGTCTGCGTATCGTTTTATACTATTCGGATGATCTGAGCATCGGACGGGAAATTATGGAAAAAACATTTTTGCGTACCGGAACCTGGTCACGAAATGATTTCAATGCAGCGGAATTTCGCGCCACAAAGATCAACGGCGTATTTCGTCTGCCTTCCGACCATTTTAAATTATATACCAGCGAACTCTGGGATCTTCCCATTGATACAACCTTTGAGATCCAGTTCCGCACGGTATTCTTTGAGGGCTGGCATGAGATTGAACACGACATGCGTTATAAAAGCCTTCTGCCGGATGACAAATTCTGGGAAAACAGCGAAGATCTCTCCCGTATCCTTCACTGTATCCTTGCCAATCTTGAATTGTCTGACTGGTCTCTGGTACAGCTTTTTGAGCATCTCTCCTATAACCATTACCAGAACGGAAACTGGGATCTGATGCTTAAGAGCCATTTCCGTCTGCGTATGGAGGATAAGGAGCCTCTCTCCCCTGCCATTACAGCACTCTTTGATCAGGACCGGCGTCTGGCAAAGCAATTCTTCAAATGCGAAAAGATCGTACTGGTTCGCGAGTTATTAAAACAGGATTATATTCCAAAGATCACTTTTGACCTGATCATCCGCCTGCTAAACGAAAGCGTGGTACATGATGACCGCATCACCGCATATTATCAGGAGCATGACCCCTTAGCGGTCAAAACACCTGCACCGGTCCGTCAGGCTCTGAAGCCTTTGGACCAAAGCACCCTGTTCCACTTGGAAATTCCTCTTTTGCACAAGTCAGTGCGTGAACTTAAAACAGAATTTAATAACGCTTCCCACATCATTTATCGATGGATCCGTTATAAACTCAGCTATATCTTTCCTGATCTTCCGGCCGAGGTAGAAACTCTGCACCGTCATCTGCCCGGTTATGATGTCAAATGCATCTGGGATGCAGAACAATATATTATGGAAGCAGAATTTTCCTATATTGATGACAAAATGCCCGGAACATTATGGCATATTACCGCCTCTCTTCACGGAGACAGCACAAAGGACAAGGAACCTCTGATGTTCCGTCACCGGACAACACTTCACACTCCGACAACAGCTCTCCATCGGGAGACATTCAGCAAACCATCTTATCTTTCAGAGCTCTCCTCCAAGATCGGTCTGATGGATCAGGAACGCCTCGGAACCCAGGGACGTTTTGTAAATACGCCGGAAGGCTTTGAAACGTTAGAGCATCTGGTTCACGATCCGCAAAGACGCCTGCCGGTGATCGTAATCACACAGCACGAGGCTGTCTCCCCGGAAAACATCAATGATTACCGGGAGGGTTATGACATGAACACATTTCCGGTCAACGGAACACGTCTTGCGAAAGTGATCGGGCTATATTCCCATGTTTATATGCTGGATCAGAAGCTGACTAAAAATCTGTCGGTCGAAGGACAGGACACCAAAGTGATCCATGGAGGCATCCTGATATTCTGGCCGGTTTCCTCTCGTCGTGAAGCCACCGTATATACCAGCCGGATGATCCGGGAAGCTCATTTTGACTACAATCGATTTGCCTATCATGAGCAGAATTTCAACGAAAAAGCATTCCGCTCTAAGCTGGCACAGATCATCAAGGATGATCATGTCACTCATTAATATGAAGTTTTTCTTCTTCTCAGTCCAGGGTTATCTTCACTGTTCTGTGCTTCTTTGAGCTGCCGTTCTCCCTGCACAAACGTATTTTTAACCGGTCACCCTGTTCGTGGGTGGACAGGCACAGGCTCAGGTCCTTCATATCCCCGATCCTGTTCCCGTCAATCGAATAAATTCTGTCTGCAACCCGGATTCCTCCATGATAAGCAGGAGACTTCAATGCGACCTCCGTAATATATACACCATCGTTGTCACCGGCGTCTTTTCCCCGAATCCCCAGATATGCTGTCTTTTTATGATCTACGATCGCCTGCGCTGTTGCTGCAATATCCGCCACCGAAACAAAGGACCAGTTTGTTTCCCCTGTGACATCCTGATAGGAATCTGAAATAATGCCTACAATTCTTCCCTCCACATCTGCCGCAAATCCATTTCCCCCTTCTGTATATGCAACATCCGTGGCATATACAGAAAGATTTTTATCTACTGTCTGTACGGAAAGGTCTACATTCACAATGTTTCCCATCATCACAGACTTCATCAGGCCATTGGGACTTCCAAAAAGAAGAATCCTGTCGCTTAACTTCGGAGACAGCTCTGCTGCATATTGTGTAAAATCCATTTCCTCAACTTTCTTCATCGTGCTTTTGGAAATATCCTTTCCGTCCACACGAAGTACGGCGATTTCCGTATTGCGGTCCACATCAACAAGCTCTGCAGCCGCCTTTGTTCCATCTGCAAATTCTACCTGAAGAACCTTCTTTTCTGCCATAGAGGATGGCTGCGTTAATATATAAAGAACATTTCCCTTTTTTTTAAACACAAGGCCGCTCTGTATCTCATCCCCCTTCTGGTTTTTCTGATACCAGCTTTCCGTATGTACCTCCCCCACAGATACAACTGATTTGTTACACTGTATGCCAATCTGTGCGATCCTTTTCCAATAATCCTCATATGCGGCAATCTTGTATTCATCGGATTTCTTTACAAAACCGGCCTGCTTTTCCTGCGTACTGCCGGCATTTTTCAGGAGATTTGCCCGATAGATCCGGGCATCCCTCTCTCCCAGAATGTCCTGCACCTTCCAAAATGCTACCGATGCGACCACTCCAAAAACAAACGCAAGAACGATCACATATATAATTCTTTTTACAGGCAGTGAATGCTTTTCCAAGCCTTGCTCCTGCACCGCTTCCTGCAGAAAACAATATTCTTCCCCTGCTGCTTTCTTTTTTTCTTTCATCATGATATATAATTCTCCAATTTCTATGATAACGGTTTTATATAAAGATTATCACATACATATGAATAGTTTGTGAATAAGCAGTTAATATGATATTGCAAAATTATCTTGCAGTATCTTATCGGTGTGGTGTATGATGATTATAATTGTATTGAAATGAGGTCTAAATGAATGAACGAGAAAGTATTACAGACATTAGAATATAATAAGATCATTGACCAGCTGGTTTCTTTCGCCTCATCTCCATCCGGCAGGGAATTTTGTCAAAATTTAAAACCTCAGACAGACCGTGACTGGATTGAAGCATCCCAGAAGGAAACCTCCGATGCACTGACTCATATTTTGACCAAAGGGGAGCTTTCCTTTTATGGAATTCAGGATATCCGTCCTTCTTTAAAACGGCTTGAGATCGGATCATCTCTGGGAAGTCACGAGCTGTTAGATATTGCAATGCTCCTTTCTGCGGCTGCTTCGGTCAAGAATTACTTCCGTCAGGCACTCCGCGAGGATGATTCCACCGGAGATTCCCTCGACGAACGTTATCAGCTGATCGAACCGTTATCTCCTCTGATGCAGGAGATCCGCCGGTGTATTCCGGAGCATGATGTCATTGCAGACGATGCTTCCACCGGACTCGCCCAGGTACGCAGACAGTTAAAACTGACCAACGACCGTATCCACGAGCAGTTAAACAGTATTCTCAGCAGTTCGGCCCGCAGCATGCTTCAGGATTCCATCATTACCATGCGAAACGGCCGCTATTGTCTGCCGGTCAAAGCCGAATACCGTTCCTCCTTCCGTGGAATGCTTCACGACCAGTCTGCAACCGGTTCGACGCTTTTTATTGAGCCGGCCGCTGTCGTAAAGTTGAACAACGATATCCGTCAGCTTGAGCTGCAGGAGCAGGAAGAGATTGACAAAATTCTTGCGGACCTGAGTAATCTCGCCGCAGACCAGTCTTTCTTTCTGGCGCAGGATTACCGGGTTTTATGTGAGCTGGATTTTATCTTTGCCCGTGCCATGCTGTCCAAAAAAATGAGGGGCACAAGGCCTCTCTTCCCGGCAGAGGGTTATATTGAGATCAAAAAAGGTCGTCATCCCCTGATCGACGAAAAAAAGGTCGTTCCTATTGACATTCATATCGGAAAAGACTTTTCTCTTCTGGTGGTAACAGGACCGAACACCGGTGGCAAAACGGTCTCGCTCAAAACCGTAGGTCTCTTTTGCCTGATGGGACAGGCAGGCCTTCATATTCCGGCATTCGATAACTCCTGTCTGAAAATCTTCGATGAAATTTACGCTGATATCGGCGACGAACAGAGTATTGAGCAGAGTCTGAGTACCTTTTCCTCTCATATGGTCAATACTGTATCGATTCTGGAAAAGGCAGATTCTAACAGTCTGGTGCTTTTCGATGAGCTGGGTGCCGGTACCGATCCTACGGAAGGTGCTGCTCTTGCCACAGCGATTCTTGCAAATCTGCACAAACGAGGCTGTCTGGTTATGGCAACAACCCACTACAGCGAATTAAAGCTGTATGCTTTGCAGACACCGGACGTTCAAAATGCCTGCTGCGAGTTTGATGTCTCAACGCTGCAGCCAACCTACCGCCTGTTGATCGGTATTCCGGGCAAAAGTAACGCATTTGCAATTTCCGGCAAGCTTGGATTATCCCCGGAGATTATTGAAGATGCCAAAGAACGTGTCTCTTCCGATGCCCAGAACTTTGAAGACGTCCTGAGTGATCTGGAAGCCTCCCGGATCAAACTGGAACAGGAGCATAAAACAATCTCCGAAAACCGCAAAGAAATTTCCCTGCTCAAAAAAGAGCTTCGCGAAAAAACGGAAAAGCTGGAGCAGTCCCGTGAAAAGATCCTGCAAAATGCCAACCAGGAGGCAAGCCGTATCCTTGCCGAGGCAAAAAACGTGGCAGATGACACTATACGCAAGTATACCAAATGGGCCAAAAGCGACCGTCATATCCAGGAAATGGAGAAGGAACGAGCCGAGTTGCGGAACCGGATGAACAAACACCAGAACCAGTCCGGAAGCAAACCACAGAAGAGAAAAAAGAAATCCCTCAAAACTTCTGATCTGATGATCGGTTCTAATGTTCACATATTAACATTAAACGCAGATGGCACCGTCAGTACACTTCCGAATGAGAAGGGCGATCTTTTTGTGCAGGCCGGTCTCTTACGGACACAGGTCAATATCAAGGATCTGGAGCTGCTTCCGGAAGAAAAACCAAAACAGACAGAAAAGCGTCACAGCGGAAGCGGAAAGATCCGTATTGACAAAGCTGCTTCCGTCCATCAGGAAGTAAATCTCATCGGTATGACAGTGGATGAAGCAATGCCTGTGTTAAATAAATATCTGGATGACGCTTATCTGGCCCATATGACTCAGGTAACCGTGATACATGGGCGGGGAACCGGTGCCCTCCGCAAAGCCGTCCATCAACAGCTCGCCCGTCTGAAATATGTGAAATCTTATCGCCTTGGCGAATTCGGTGAAGGCGATATGGGCGTTACCATTGTAACGTTCAAATAGAACAAGGAATGAAATGGAGAAGATGAAATGGCTGAAAAACAAAGAATTTTAATTGTAGACGACGACAACAACATTGCTGAGCTTGTTAGTATGTATCTGGTCAAAGAATGCTTTGATACCCACATTGCCAACGATGGAGAAGCTGCTTTGGCTACAATCGAAAGCTACCAGCCAAATCTGGTGGTTTTGGATATCATGCTTCCCGGCATCAGTGGATATGATGTTCTCCGAGAACTTCGCAAAACCTCGAATCTTCCTGTCATCATGCTTTCCGCCAAAGGCGAAACATTTGACAAAGTTCTCGGTCTTGAACTTGGAGCCGATGATTATGTGATGAAGCCCTTTGACACAAAAGAGCTGGTTGCCAGAATTAAAGCAGTTCTGCGCCGTTATACTACAGAAACAACCGCACAGCAAGCCGAAGCGATTCCAAAAGAATGCGTTACCTATCCGAACCTGATCATTAACCTCACTGACTATTCTGTTTACTATTTCAAACAGAGAGTCGAAATGCCCCCAAAGGAACTGGAGCTTTTCTATTTTCTTGCTTCCCATCCAAATCAGGTATTTACCCGCGAACAGCTTCTGGATCATATCTGGAGCTACGACTACATCGGAGATACCCGCACCGTAGATGTTCATATCAAGAGACTTCGCGAAAAGTTTTCCCAGCCTGCCGAATGGAATATAGCCACAGTATGGGGTGTTGGATACAAGTTTGAATATCATGCATAAATCACAGCATTGAACGGAGAATTCCTATGAAACTATCAATTCGTTCTATTTACGTTACCATCTATCTGCTGCTGGCAGCGGTAATGTTTGTACTAATACATTTTTGGGGCGTTCATCTGGTATCGAACTCCCTGATTGCGGAACGAAAGGCGGCACTTTATGAAGAGGCCAGTTCCCTTTCGAAACGATATTTTTTTAATGTAAAATCCATCAATCAGTTTGACGACCAGACGGAATCCTCTCTGCGGGAACGCCTGTCTTCTCTTCAGACTATGAGCCACGCCCGCTATTTTCTTGTGGACAGTACCGGCAGGATTTCTGTGGATTCCACAGCCAGAAACAGTCTGGAGGGACAAAACTTTAATGATCTGAACCCGACATTCTTAGATAACGACACCTACATTGGACATTTAAACAGCTCCTATCTCCCTCAAGAGTCTCTGTCCATCATCTATCCGTTGTCTGAGGACTACGATATGAATGGATATCTTGTCATTATGACCCCCTTAAAAACGCTTCGCGCCAACGCACGCCAGCTTACAAAGGATTACCATATATGTTTTGTCGTGTTTTTCCTAATACTGTTATTTACCTTATTTGGATTATACTGTCTGACAGTTCACCCGCTCCGTCAGCTTTCCCTGACGATCCGGGAATATTCCCGTGGACATTACAGTACCAAAATAAAGCACCTTCCTCTCCGGGAATATGACTCTTTGTCAACGGCAGTCCATAATCTGGCATCCTCAGGCAAAAATGCAGGAGACTACCAAAAAGACTTTGTGGCAAACGTCTCCCATGACTTCCGCTCTCCCCTGACGAATATCCGGGGATATATCGGTGCCATACTGGATGGTACGATTCCACCTGAAATTCAGGAAAAATATCTTAAAATCATCTTAAGAGAAACAGATCGGCTGACAAAGCTGACAGAACAGCTTCTGGAAATGAATCGTTACGAAAGCAATGGTATCATCTTAAATTACAGCACTTTCGACATCAATGAAGTCATCCGCAATGCTGCTTCCAGCTTTGAAAAGCATTGCACCGAGAAAAAGATCTCCATTCACCTGATCTTCAACACACCATCCCTGTATGTGGATGCCGACCGCGATAAAATATCACAGGTGATCCAAAATCTCATTGATAATGCAGTAAAATTCAGTTCACCTGATTCGTCCATTGAGATACAGACTACCGTACAAAAAGATAAAATCTTTGTCACTGTCAGCGATCATGGCATCGGCATTCCGGAAGAAAGCCTTCCACACATCTGGGATCGTTTCTATAAAACGGATGTCTCCCGCGGAAAGGACAAAACAGGCTCCGGTCTGGGACTTGCCATCACCAAAGAAATTATCGATGCCCACCGTGAATATATTCACGCCACCAGTATTCTTGGAAGCGGTACTGATTTTTCTTTCTCGCTGCGACATCATTCATCAGGAATATAAGTTTTCTATTTCGTCTCAAAATATAGAATATACAAAAAAACCGGATCAGAAGCCTCTGCCCCAGATCCGGTTTTCTTTTATTTGTTGATACTGATATTTATTTATTCTCTTGTGCCAAGTACACGGGCAATCTCATACTCATACTCGTCAATGGACTTTGTCATTGCAAATGCCTCGTCTACATCTACATCATAAAGCTTGCCGTTCTTATATCCAATCAGACGGTTCTTTCTGCCTTGATCGATCACATCAACTGCATAAGCACCCATCATAGAAGCATAGAAACGATCTCTTGCGGTCGGGCTTCCACCTCTCTGGAGATGTCCGAGGATCGTTGCTCTGGTCTCAATACCGGTAGCATCCTCAATTTTCTTAGCCAGCTCATCCGAATGACCAACACCCTCCGCATTGACTACGATCTGATGTGTCATGCCAAGCTCTCTGTTCTTATGAATCTGCTCCAGAAGTGCATCATAGTTATTGTCAAACTTCTCCGGCAGAAGAATCTCCTCTGCACCATTTGCAATACCACACCACAGTGCAATATATCCGGCA
>ENA-ORRO01001735-ORRO01001735.1-human-gut-metagenome-genome-assembly--contig:-NODE-1735-length-14694-cov-3.789876_pt1 | contig 14694 bp, 11 predicted proteins | sample MGYA00242176_ERZ509136 | MGnify/ENA primary metagenome ERZ509136 (study PRJEB26280, sample SAMEA2338644) | human gut metagenome | biome: human gut; feature: human-associated habitat; material: faeces...
CGGCCATTGTCCAGCCCGTAGGCCAGCGCCGCGACGACGCTGTCGCCCGCGCCGACCGTGCTGCCGACCGGTACGCGCGGGCTTTCGCAGCGCAGCACGCAGTCCGTCCAGCACAAAAGTGCGCCGCCCGCGCCCATCGTCACGGCCACGCAGCCGACGCCCTGCGCCAGCAGCTCCTGCGCGGCCCGGATCGTCTCGTCCTCGGTCGTAAGGGGCCGGCCCATTACGCCGGAGAGCTCCGCCTGATTGGGCTTGATGAGCGCGGGACCGGCCGTGACGCCCTGCCGCAGCAGCTCGCCCTCGGCGTCGAGATACACGGCCGCACCGGCGGCGCGGCAGGCCAGGATCCAGTCGCGGTAGAGCGTATCCGGCGCGCCCGCGGGCGCCTTACCGGACAGCACGACCAGATCGCCCGGGCGCAGCCGGCCGGTCAGCTGCGAAAGAAGCTTAGAAAGGACGGCTTCGTCCGCCGGGGCACCCGGCTCGTTGACGTCGGTGTTGGTGTGCAGCGTGGGGTCGACGATCTTGAGGTTCGTGCGTGTCTCGTGCCCGGTGAATAGGTACAGGCCCTCGATCCCGAGCGCGCGCAGCGCGGATTCGATCTTCCGCCCGGCCGCGCCGCCGAGGATGGCCGCGGCCACGCTCGGCTCGCCGAGCTCCCGCAGGACCTTGGAGACGTTGATGCCTTTGCCGCCGGGGTCGGTGCGCATGGCCGAGATCCGGTTGACCTCGCCCAGACGGAACGAGGGGATCTGCACGGTTTTATCCAGCGCGGGATTGAGCGTAACGGTATAGATCATGACAGGGCCTCCAAGTAACTTTTTTGGATAGTTTAGCACGCAGGGCGGGGAAAAACAAGGCGGGCAAAAGAATACGCGCAGACAAATGACCAGTTTGTCTGCGCGCGTTCTAAACAATATGGAGAAAAGGAGAAAAATGAAAAAGACGTTTGCTTCTTGCAAGTATAGAATATCAGGATGGTATTAAAAAACTTAGGGGGTAGATTTTAAATATCTGTGAAATCCTATGTCATTTTTCTTCTTTTTTCGCAAACGGAGCTACCGGACTGCCAGCACCAGCAGAAGCGTCGCTGCCAGATACAGCGCGAACGCGGCTGCGGCCAGCAGCAGAACGATCCCGCCCAGCAGCAGCGGCACGCCGCGGGTGCCGGCCTCGGTGATGCTGATGCCGCCGGGCTTGCTGACCAGCACGTCCGCGCTGTCCATGTACAGCTGCACCTGGGTAGTGAAGCCCACAGCCTCCACGCGGTACAGGCGGCGCAGCTCCAGGGCATAGCGCATCTGCTTGTTGCTGCCGCACAGCACCGTGGCAAAGTCGCCGTCGGCCATACGCATATCCAGGTCCTCCGCCACGTCGCCCATGGGGCCGCAGCCGATGCTGCCGGACATGAGGACGATGTGGCGGCCGGTCTCCGGCAGGCCCAGGGCCTTCCGCGCCGCGGCCCTGTCACCGCGCTGGCGGAAGGCGGAACGCACGGGAATGCCGGCGGGCAGGAGGGTATCGCGGGCGATGCCGCAGCTGACGAACTCGTCGGCCAGCTCCTCATGCGGGATAACGCAGATATCCGGGGCACAGGCACCCACCGTGGGGCTGCAGGTATAGTCCGTGGCCACGAAGCAGAACACCGGACAGGCGCTCCACGCCTGCTTCAGCGCCGTCATCATCATGGCGGGGATCACGTGGACACAGACAACGGCATCGTAGCCGCCGCTTTGCAGCGTGCGGCCCAGACGGCGGGCACCGCGGGCAATGTAGCGGTACACCGGGCCGTCGCGCCGGTCCATCTCCTTGTCGCCCTCGGCGGACATATAGCCCGCCTTGTAGAGCCTGGGATACCGGCGGTAGAACCGGGTGTGCCACTTGGAAACGAATTTGGATGCCTTTTTGGAGATGAAGCCCAAGCCGTCCATCACGTCGCAGGACGCGCTGCGGCGTTGGAGGCTGTCACGCAGGGCGGCGGCTACGGCGTTGTGCCCGCCGCCGGTGTTACAGGTCAGGATCAGTACGCGCATTTTGCTCTCCTTTCCGCTGCGCTCGCTTTCGCAGCAGCGCCGCCAGGCGCATGAGCCGGGGGCGGTTGTAGCGTTGTATCAGAATAAAGGGCAGATTGGCCAGCAGCACCCACACCGCCAGCACGATCGCGCCGCCCCAGCCGGGCCACAGCCACAGAAACGCCAGGCCCAGCAAACAGGAGGCCCCGTGGACCAGCTCCGCGCGGCACGTCTCCTGCACCAGCGCCGCGGCCTGATCCGCCGTCACGGCGCCGCTGCCGGGCAGCTCCTTCTTCACCATGTCCGGCAGGATGCGGCTCATGTCCGGCACCAGCTTCTTCCACTTATCGATGGCCAATTTGGTGTAGATGCGGCCGTTCTGCTCCCATTTCCGGCTGCGGAAGAGCCGCTTCTCCGGGTCAAAGGGACCGGGGATCGCCTGACCCAGCGGGTGCGCCAGCAGGGCCAGCGCCGCCGCGTACAGGACGCATTTCCAGAAGCCGCTCACGCCTTCTCCACCCCGCAGCTGCGCTCCAGCGCGTGGCGCAGCGTGCCCTCCGTCAGGCGGGTGACGCGCTCCACGAACTGCTCCTCATCGTGCTTCATGCCGTAGTGCAGCCAGCTTTGCAGCAGGCCCACCAGCGTGGCCGTATACAGCGCCGCGATGGACTGCACATCCGTCTCCGCCACCGGCAGGTCCTCCGCCGTGCGGCGCACCAGATCCTCCACGGCACCGTAGACCACCTGGTAATACTCGCGCTCCAGCAGGTCGCGCTGGCTGGACTGGTACAGGTGGTAGACCGCGCGGCGGTTGGCGCGCATGAACGCCGTCACCCGCATCATCAGCTGGTACCAGCTGGTGCAGAGGGGTGGTGCGTTGAGGACGCGGTCCAGCTCCGTCTCCAGCACCTCGCGCACCAGGGCATAGATGTCGCAGTAGTAGTAATAAAACGTATTCCGGTTCACGCCGCAGTGATCTGCGATGTCCACCACGGAGATCTTATCCAGCGGCCGCTGCTCCAGCAAGTCCAGAAACCCCTTGCGAATGGCGTTTTTTGTGGTCTGTGCCATGTCCATGCTCCTCTCTTTGTGCAAAAACTGCCTTACCACCTATATCATACCAAATTCAGACAGTTTTTGCAAGATGCCCGTACTATGCACTTTAGGCAAAATGCGCGTAAATGTATGAACACAGTGTAAAAAAGCATCCCCGCACGGTGTGCGGGGATGCTTTTGCTTCAAATGGGATCAGGCCGTCACCACGGGGCCGCCGTGCTTCTTGGCGCTGATCTTCTGGTAGGCGATGACCGCCGCCACCAGCACCAGGCCGACCATGTCGGTGAGGGTGCCGGGGATCATCATGCCCAGGCCGCCGATGGCCAGGACGATACGCAGCACCCAGTGGACCTTCTTATACAGATGGCCGTTCAGGGACGCCGCGATGGCAAAGATGCCCAGCAGAGCGCTGACGCAGATCTGCGCCACCTCCCACCAGCCGGAGATGTTCTCAAACAGCAGGGCCGGACTGTAGGCGAAGATGTACGGCACGATAAAGGCGGCGATGGCCAGCTTGGTGGCGTTGATGCCGGTCTTCATGGGGTCGGACTTGGCGATGGCCGAGCCGGCGTAGGCCGCCAGAGCCACAGGGGGCGTGATATCCGCCACGATGCCGAAGTAGAACACGAACATATTGGCAGCCAGAATGTGCATGTTCATACCGTTGATGAGGATGGGCGCGCAGGTGGAGGCCATGATGCAGTAGTTGGCCGTGGTGGGCACGCCCATGCCCAGGACGATGCAGCACAGCATGGTCAGCACCAGGCCGACGATGGTGGCGTTGCCCGCCAGCTGGACGATGGCGTTGATGAGGATGGAGGCCAGGCCGGTGACGGTGATACAGCCGGCGATGATGCCCGCCATGCTGCAGGCCACGGCCACGGTGATAGCGCCGCGGGAACCGGCTTCCAGAGACTCCACCGCAGAGAAGACGGAGCGCTTGCCGGCATTACCCAGCGCCTTGCCAGTCGTCATGGGCTGGGTGTCGCCCTCACCGCGCTTGCCCTGCAGGAAGAAATTGACGAAGCCCACGGCAATGGCGGCCAGAATGGAATAGGCCGCGGAGTGGGACATGGTCTTGCTGCCGGAGGACACCAGCCACACCAGCAGGATCAGAGGAATGATCAGGTAGCAGTCACGGACCAGCAGACGCCACGCAGGCAGCTCCTCGCGGGGAACGCCCTTCAGGCCCAGCTTCTTGGCCTCCAGATGGACGGCGATGAAGATCCCGGTGAAGTACAGCAGCGCGGGCAGGATGGCCTTGACGGCCACCTGGGCGTAGGGCAGCTTCATGTACTCGGCCATGAGGAAGGCCGCCGCACCCATGATAGGGGGCATGATCTGGCCGCCGGTGGAGGCCGCGGCCTCGACGGCGCCGGCGAACTCGGGCTTGTAGCCGGTCTTCTTCATCATGGGGATGGTGAAGGAACCGGTGGTGACGGTGTTGCCCACGGAGGAGCCGGACACCATGCCGCACAGGGCGGAGCTGATAACAGCCACCTTCGCCGGGCCGCCGCTGGACCAGCCAGCCAGACGGTTGGCAAAGCTGATGAAGAAGTTGGCGATGCCGGTGCGCTCCAGGAACGCGCCGAAGATGATGAACAGAACGATGTAGGTATAGCACACGTTGATGGGCGTGCCGATGACGCCGGAGGTGGTGTAGAACAGCTTGTAGATGATGGTTTTCAGCGCGTCATACAGGGTGGCACCGTTCACCGCGCCGGCGTAGCTCAGCTGGTTGATGAACGCGTACACGATCAGCACGCCGGCCACGCACAGAATAGGCAGGCCCACGCAGCGGCGGCACAGCTCCATCAGGATCAGGATACCCACCACGCCGATGATGACGTGGACCGTCTCGATACGGGTGGACAGGCGCACCAGCGTCATGGCGTTCAGCGCGAAGTAGAAGAAGCAGGCCGCGCCCACCACCATCAGCACGATATCGTACCAGGGCAGGTAGTTGACCCTGACGTGGTGCTTGCTGGCGGGGTAGGTCAGGAAGCCGATGATAATGATGCAGCCCACGAACATGGTGAGCCGGATCTCGGGCATGGCCTTGGAAAACAGGGTCATGCCGATGCAGAACAGACCGAACGCGGCCATGAGGATGCGGATGATCAGCTGGGGCGTGCCCTCCCACAGGCGGGTGGCGGATTCACGGTCATATTTACGCATGACCGCGTCCAGATCCGGGGCCTCGTCCGCGGCGGTATTGACGCCGTCGGCCGGGCTGGTATCCGGTTTTTTCTTGTCGATGCTCATAGTCGTTTCTCTCCCTGAAGATTACAGAATAGCACGAGGACTACGGCGGGAAGCCCCGCCGTAGCCTCGGGTTTTGTCAATTGTCCGTTAAGGATCAGTCGCCGAAGTACACGTCCTTGGCGATGACCGTCTCGGTGTAATAGTCGGAGGTCTCCAGCAGCTTGGCGATGTGCTCGCTGTCCAGGCTGACCAGATAGGTGTCCTTGGTGGTGGCCAGGTCGGTCACAGCGGTGGTGGGGGCACCGGCCACGATGAAGGCGGCGTCGATCTGGCCGTTCTTCAGGGCGTCGGCGCTGTCGCTGAAGGACTGGTAGGTGGGCTTGATGTCGTCCTCGGTCAGCCCGTAAGCACCCAGGACGTCAATGGCGTTGAAGTACACGCCGGAACCGGGAGCGCCGATGGACACGGACTTGCCGGCCAGGTCAGCCACGGTCTTGATGCTGGCGTTGGTGGTGACGATCTGCACCTGCTCCATGTACAGGGCGGCCACAGTGGAGAAGCCCTCCATCTTGCTCTTGAACAGGTTGGTGCCGTTGTAGGCGTAGGCCATTACGTCGGACTGGCAGAACGCGAAGTCAGCGGTGCCGTCCACCAACTCCTGCACGTTGCCCTGAGAGCCGTTGCCCACCAGACCGACCACGTTGACGCCGGCGTTGTTGGTGGCGTGCTGGGCGATGACGGAGCCGAAGGCGTAGTAGGTGCCGGACTCGCCGCCGGTGACGAAGCGCAGGTTGCGGGAATCGGTGTTGCCGGCGCCGTCCTTCACGGCGGCGACCTCAAAGCCCTTCTCGGCGAAGTACTTGGCAGCGCCGGGGTGATAGGGCACGGAGGTGATGGAAGCGCCGTACTCCAGACTCAGCTCGCCGTACTTGGCGTGGCTGGTGGTCAGGGATGCGGCGTTGTCGAAGATGTCCGCCACGAACTTGTACACGTCGTCGCTGGACACGTCGTCGCGAGCCAGGATCACCGCGCCCACGGCCACGGTGGTGGTGTCGGTATGCTCAGCGGTCACATCGCCGCTGTCGTCCTTCTTGTCGCCGCAGGCGACCAGGCTCAGCGCCATGACCAGCGCCAGAACCAGTGCAAAAAACTTTTTCATGTTCTTTCTCCTTATTGATAGATAAATTGTTTTCCTCTTCCTGAAAAACAGCTTTTTCCGCCGGCCGGTCGGGCACGGCGGTGTTCAACGGTGCCATTATATCGCAGGCGTAAACTTTTTGCAATATCTAAATGCGGAAAATTTCATTTTTCTGCGGAACGATTTTCCCGTCCGTGCGGACATTCCTCTTTTCTTAGTCGGCATTTCTTTCGGAAAATCCGTAGTTTTGTCTGTATCATGGTACTTTTTAGCGGTGGTCTATTCATAATGTTAAATTGTTTTATGCAGGAACGCCCCGCAAGAAGTGCATTTTTTGCCGTGCAATCCTGCAAAATAACAGAGGCGGGGCAAAGCCCCGCCTCTCAGCTTTCTGTCACATTCAACAGCTGCGCCGCAGCAGCTCGCATACCAGTTCATAGGTGCGCTCCGTGGAGGGCACGCTTAGCCGCTCCCGCACGGAGTGTACATCGTGCAGCTCCGGCCCCATGGACACCGCGTCCAGACCGGGGATCTTCTCCATCAGCAATCCGCACTCCAGACCGCCGTGGGTGGCCTCCACCACGCCGTCCTTACCGGTAAGATCCTTATACGCCGCCAGCAGCGTATCCCGGAACTGCGACTCCCTCTTGTACTGCCAGCCGGGGTACACGCCCCGCTCTGCCACAGTGCCGCCCGCCAGCGCCGCCACAGCCCGCACGCGCTGCGCCAGCATCAGCTTCCGGGACGCGATGGACGACCGGATGGAGAACGCGATGTGCAGTCCGTCGCCGTCCAGCTTCACCACGCCCATATTCAGGGATGTCTGCACCAGACCGGGGAAATCCGTGTCCATAGCCTCCACGCCCTGCGGCATGGCCGTCAGCGCCTGCACCAGCGTCACGGTGCGCTCTGCGGACACGGCTTTTGCCGTCTCCGCTGCCGCGCAGGTCAGCGTCACATCGGGGTCGGTGACGGCGTACTCGTTCTTCAGCACCCCCTCAAGCTCCCGAATAAACGCTTCGAACGCCCGGCCGCTGCCCTTGGGCAGCGCCACCGCCGCATCGCAGCGGGAGCAGATCACGTTGTCGAACTGGCCGCCGGAGATGGCCGCCAGCCGCAGGCCGGGGAACTTCTCCAGCGCTGTGGCCAGTACCCGTCCCATGAGGCGGTTGCCGCTGCCGCGTCCCAGATGGATGTCCGCACCGGAGTGACCGCCCCGCAAGCCGGCCACGGTGATGCCGAAGCCCTCCATGCCCGCCGCATCGGTCAGCACTGCGGGCAGCAGGCAATCGGAGTGCATGCCGCCTGCGCAGGACACGGTGAACACGCCCTCCAGCTCGGAGTCCAAATTCAGCAGCTTTTTGCCCTTCAGGTCAGAGCAGTCCAGCGCAAAGGCGCCGTCCATGCCCACCTCCTCGTCCACGGTGAACACCGCCTCGATGGGCGGATGCACCAGCGTATCATCCGACAGGATCGCCAGGATCATGGCCACGGCAATGCAGTTGTCGCCGCCCAACGACGTCTTGTCCGCCCAGACCCACTCACCGTCGGTCATCAGGTCAAGTCCCTCGCGGGTCATGTCCTTGGTGCAGTCGTCGGTCTTGGCGCACACCATGTCGATGTGTCCCTGCAGGATGATCGGCTCGGCGCTCTCATGGCCGGGGGATGCCGGCTTCCAGATCACCACGTTGTTGCACGGCTCCTGCCGGTACTTCAGTCCCAGTTCCTTGGCAAAGTCCACGCACAGATCGCTGATGATCTTCGTGTTGCCGCTGCCGTGGGGCACCGAGCACAGCTTTTCAAAATATGCGAACACCTTTTCTGGCTTCAAGCCTTTCAAAACAGCCATTTTGATACTCCTTTCCCATGCGGCCGCAGTCTCCGCGCCGCCCATTCAGTATAGCATATCCGCCTGCCGCCCGCAAGCGAGTCCCTATGTGCCCACAGCCCATGCTTTCGCATGGGCTGTGTATGCAGCACACATTATCAGAAGTCGCCCAGGCCCATATCGTCCTCGGTGTTGGGCGCTTCCTCGTCGTCCTCCTCGGTGGGAGGCGCGGGGATGAATTCCTCCAGATAGGCCTCCTCCGGCAGACCAGCCATATACGCCGGCAGGTTGATGATGATGCCGTCGATGTTATGGGGCAGTGTCATTTGATACGTTTCCGTTGTCTCGCTGCCGCCCTTCTGCTGCATGACCTCCACGGTCAGCTCCAGCTTGTCGCCGATGACGGTGGTCAAGCAGCGCTCCTTTTCGTACAGCTTGGAGATCTGCTCGCCGTTCACATACACAGTGATCTTATAGGGTGCCTCCACAGACTGGCCGCCCTTGTCCACTGCGCGGTTGTCGAAATAGACGGTGTGGCCGCGGCCGATGCGCAGCATCAGCACGGCGACGAGCACCAGCACCAGGATAAAGGCGATACGGATGAGCCACGAGCGTTTCGTCGTTTTCATGCGGTTCTCCCCTCCTCCTCGGCCTTCTGCTCAATGGCCAGCTGCTGACCCAGCGTGCGGTTCTCCTTGCGCTTCTTGGCCTCGTACATGACCAGTGCCACGGTGATAACGGCGTAGGACACGAACACGCGGAAGTACTCGCCGATCATGGAGTCGCCGGTGATCTTGGTTCCGGCGGCCGGCGCCACGATGAACATGGTATGGAACAGGAGCACACCCAAGAACACGTTGCCGATGGACGCCTTTTCCACGGAGGCGCCGCCCACCAGCAGCGCGGCGATGCAGAACATGCCGACGTTGGTATGCGCCGTATAGGTGGGGAAGTTGCCCATGTTTTGCAGATAGATGATCATGCCGAAGCCCGCGAACACGGTGGACATGACGATGGAGATCAGGCGGGTGCGGTCCACATTGATGCCGGCGTCCCGCGCCACATTCATGTCCTGTCCCACCGCGCGCATATCCTGTCCCAGCTTCGTGCGGCGGAACCACACGATGAACAGGCAGGCCAATGCGATGATGATCAGCGTCAGCACGGGGATCTTCACGCCGCCCACGTAGACGGCCAGCGCATTATCGACGCTCTGCCGCATCTGCAGAAGGCTGACTGTGTTGCGGATACCAAAGCCGCGGGGCAGCTTCAGTGTGTTGTGGAGGATGGGGATGATGGGCCCCATCATATACAGCACCACCAGCTGGTACACACCGGTCATACAGTAGGCGATAAAGTAGCTGGTGACCATCTCGCGGCCCTTGGCGCGGTTCAAGATGCTGCCGCACATAAGACCCAGCAGAATGGACAGGGGGATGGACAGGATGGCCGCCAGCACCAGACCGGGGATACCCCAGATCTGCCAGTCCGCCACCAGGATCAGCGCGATCTCGCCGGCCATAGCGCCCAGCGTCATGGCAAAGTTCAGACCCATACCGGCCATAATGGGGATCAGCAGGCTCAGGATCAAAAAGGCGTTGCGCCCCAGACGGGTCATAGCCTCGTTAAGTATGTAGCTCACCGGCAGGCCGGACACGGGAATGAGCACGGCGCAGATGATGATAAACAGGACGGGCACTGAGTTTTTGCCCAGGAATTGCTTTACGTCGAATCTCTTACCCTTCATGTCAGCGCCCCCTTTCCGTCTTTCTGGTCAGGGCATAGAGGATCATGCCGTTGGATACCACGATACGGATGACCTCGCTCATATCCATCTGGAAGGCGGCGCTCATCACGGTGGGGGTCATGGTCACCACGCCCTGATACAGGATCGTACCGATAATCACATTGCCGATGGATGCCTTATTCACCGACGCGCCGCCGATAAGGATGGCGGCCACGGCGGGCATGGCCATCCAGAAGGGGCCGTTGTACAGCTGTATGAAGCCGAAGCCCTGCTCATACACCAGAATACCCACAGCACCCAGCCAGGTGGACATGATCACGGAGATAAGCCGCATCTTGTCCACGTTGATGCCCGCTGCGCGGGCAAAGGCGGGGTTGGAGCCCACAGCGGTCATGGCGGTGCCGGTCTTGGTGTGCAGGAACGCCCACATCAGCACGGCCATCAGCACGAAGAACAGCAGCGTACCGGTGGGGATCACCAGATTGATGCCGATGCTGTTCAGGTCGATGGTCAGAATGTTGGCCAGCGCCTTGTCGTAATAGCCCTCCAGCGAGATGACGGTACGCAGACCGCTGGCGGAGAAGCCCCACACCATGGTGGGATGCTTATACGGCAGCAGCAGCCACATCATGCACATGAAGGACACGGACGAGAAGCCCACATAGGTGGCGATCATCATCTCGCCGCCCTTGATCTTGTTCAGCAGCCAGCCGTAGCCGCCGCCGAACAGCAGGGCAAAGGGCGTGGCGATGAGGATGGCCATCAGGAAGCTGGCAAACCCCGTATAGCCCAGCTCGATGGACAGCGTGGCACCCAGCAGTCCGGACACGATACCCAGCGGCAGGCCGAAGTTCAGGCCGCAGCCGGAGTGTACCATGGGCACCATGGCCAGCACCATCACGGCGTTCCAGCTGAAACGGGTGATGATATTGGTGATCTGTGTGGGGAAATCCAGCCCCACGCAGGGCGCGGCGATGAGCAGCAGCAGCAGGAAGCACGCGATGATCAGACGCGGCAGGCCGAAGCTGTCCACCAACTCTCTGAATTTTGACTTGTTTCCAAGTGTGGTCGTATTGCCCATTTCTTCCTCCTTACTTCACCTGACTGACCATGAGCATACCGAACTCCTCGGAGGAATGGTCAGCAGGCAGGATACCGGCGACCCTGCCGCCGGAGACGATGGCGATGCGGTCGCAGATCTGGCGCAGCTCCTCCAGCTCGGAGGAGATCATCACCACCGTGACGCCGGATTCGCGGTTAAATTTCTTCAGCGCCTCCAGCACCAGCGCCTTGGCGCCCACGTCGATGCCGCGGGTAGGCTCGGACACGAAGAGGAAGCGGGGCTCCAGCGCGAACGCCTTGGCCAGACACACCTTCTGCTGGTTGCCGCCGGACAGCTCTCTGGCCTTCTGGTCGGAGCCGGTACACTTGATCTGCAATTCATCGATATACCGGTTCGTCACCGTGTGGATGGCCTTTTCGTCGCGCCATGTGAAGAAACCCATTCTCTTCAGGAACTTGTCCTGCACCTGCATGGCGGGGAACGCCACGTTCCACTCCAGCGACTCGTCCAGCAGCAGACCCACGCCGCGCCGATCCTCGGACACGAAGGCCAGCTGGGAGTCCAGACACTTCCGGGGACTGTTCAGCGCGATAGGCTTGCCGTCGAACTCCACGGTGCCGCCCGCCTCGTACAGGCCCATAACGCCGTTGGGAATACCCAGCTTGCCCTGGCCGGCCAGACCGCCGATGCCCAGGATCTCGCCCTCCTTCACGTCCAGATCCACGTTGCGGACGATCTCGCCGGGCATATCCACCCACAGCTTGCGGATGGACATAATGGTGCGGGCATCGGAGTGGTCGCGGATGTCGTGGGCAGCGCCGCCGGCAGCCACCTCGCGCCCCACCATGTAGTGGGTGATGTCGCGGACATCCGTCTCACGGGCGGCCACGTCCTTGACCACATAACCGTCCCGCATGATGACCACCTTATCGCACACCGACAGGATCTCCTGCAGGCGGTGGGTGATGAAGATCACGGCGATGCCCCGGGAAGCCATGCCGCGGATGGAGTCCAGCAGCGCCTGCGCCTCCTGCTCGGTGAGCACGGCGGTGGGTTCGTCCAGGATCAGCAGCTTCAGGTTCTCCTTGCTCAGCTCGCGGGCGATCTCCGTAAACTGCTTGTGCCCCACGGGCATGCTGCTGATGACCATCTTCTGGTCGATAGCCACGCCCATCTTCTCAATGGCTTTTGCGGCGCGGTTATCCATTTCCTTATAGTCGAGAGTGTCCAGGCGCGGGCCGAACACTTCTGAAATGACGCTTTTTTTCTTGGGCTCGCGGTTGAGGAGGATGTTCTCCGTGGCAGTAAAGCCGGGGATCAGCGAGAACTCCTGATGCACCATGCCGATGCCGGCCTTCAGCGCATCAAAGGGGGTGTTGAACTGCACTTTTTCTCCGTCGATCAGGACATCCCCCTCGTAGCCGCCCGTCTCACGGATCACGTCCATGCCAAACAGTATTTTCATCAAGGTACTCTTTCCGGCGCCGTTTTCGCCCACCAGACCCAGCACCTCGCCCTCTTTCAAGGTGAAGTTGATGTCTGTGAGCACCTGATTGCCGAAAAAGCCCTTTTTGATATTCCGCATCTCAAGCAGCGGAGCATTGTTCTTTTCCATATTCATCCCTACCTATAGCAGCGGGGAGGGAGGATGCCCTCCCTCCCCGCTTTAATGGTTGCTTCAAAAGCCTGTCGTCAGCTGATGGTAAAGTACTTCTCCGGGATCTCCACGGTAGCGTTGCCCATGAAGTGGCCGGGATCGCCCATGATATAGGTATCCTGATAGATCAGGAACACGTTTTCAGACTTCGCGCCGGTGGTGGCGTTGGTGTAGCTGGCGCCGTTCCAGGCCGCCTTGGGAGAGTAGACCTGCAGCGCGGCAGCCACATCGTCCATGTCCTTCAGCTCACTCTTGCCGTCCAGCACGTTCTTGGCGTGCAGAGCAAGACCGGCGGACAGGGTGTAGCCGTAGGAGTAAGCCCAGGTACCGAAGTGATCGGCGCCGCCCTTCTCAACGATGGTGGACTCGACCTTGGTCAGGATCTTCTCGAAATCACCGGCTTCCTCGGTCAGATCAATACCCAGCGCGCCGGGATAGCCCATCAGGGGGGAGGGCAGGTCGGCCTCGATGAAGTAGCCGCCGCACTCCAGCAGGCGCTTCAGCAGAGGCTCGGTGTGCGCATCGTTGGTGCAGAAGTAAGCAGCCTTCTGGCCGTACTTCTCGACCCATGCGGGCACCTGCTCCAGAATGTAGGCCTGAGCGCCGGAAACGCCAACGTCAGAGGTAGGATCGGGAGCCGTCTCCAGGACGAACTTCATGCCGAACTCCTCGCAGGCGGCCCTCATGATGGCCACGCGGCGGCTCATGGTCTCGTAGGACATGTGGCGGGGGAAGGAGATATGTACGAAGGTGTCGCAGCCCAGCTCGTGCGCGGTACGGATGATGAGGTAGCCGCGGGCGACGAAGTCGTTGTTGCAGACGAGGTCAGCAGCGGAGCCGATCTCGGGCAGGTCCTCGTGGGACTCACCAGCGATGCAGATGATGTCGGGGCGGCGCTCCTTGATCTGACGGAATGCCTCGGTCGTGCCGGGGACGCCCTGGTTGACGATGATCGCCTTCATGTCGGGGTCGTCAGAGAGGTTGACGATGGTCTGAATGGTGGTCTCCAGCTCTTCGGTGAAGTTGTCGGGATAGATGGCAAGCTTGACCATCTCTTCGCCGTACATCGCCTGGAAGGCTTCCGCGCCGCGGCGGTCGTCCTCGGACTGGGAGACGGAGCCGGTGACGATGCCGATATGGACATTGCCGGTCTCCTCGGTCGAAGCCTCGGTTTCCTCAGCGGGAGCCGCTTCTTCGGTCTTGGTTTCTTCGGTTTTGGTTTCCTCTGTCGTGGTGGTCTCGGTCTTCTCCGTTGCAGGAGCGGTGCTGTTGGTGCAAGCGACAAGACCCAGCAGCATCACAAGAGCGAGCAGCAAGCATACTACTTTCTTCATACAAACCTCCAGTTTTGAAATACACATCCCCTTTTGAGGACATACATTTATTTTACCAGTTTTCTTCATTTTGTCAACCGACTCTTGTGCAGGATTCCGGAAAAATGCCCGAAAAATGAGAGTTTTGAAAAGATGTGTCCGCCACAGGCGGTCAGATTCGACTGGTTTTTGATGGAATATTCTGTTTTTGCCTCGCGTACACAAGTTCTTGTCCGTCTGTCCACACATGAAGGACACTATATTTTTTCCGTCATTTGCCTCAACACTTTAACGCAATATTCACGCAGCACAGCAAATTGCTGCTTCTCGCGCAAAATCAGGAACCATGTTGCATAAAAAAGCCCCCGCCTTCCGGCGGGGGCTTGAGAGCATCGATGATTCCTCTTCTTTTGCGGTGCAGACGATGTGCAGTTCATCGAGCTGCTTCTGCGTGGTCCCCAGACGGCAGGAGCCGTCCGGGGTCCCCCGTGATTCAATCATGCTCGGCGGGCAAAGCCCGCCTGCGCAAACCCGGCTCCGCCGGGATTTACGCGCCAAACGGCGCGGCGCGCACATGCGCGCGAGGTCACGCCCGAAGAATTTTGCGTTATTCCTCTTCCTTTGCGGTGCAGACGATGTGCAGTTCATCGAGCTGCTTCTGCGTGGTCCCCAGAC
>ENA-ORRO01001746-ORRO01001746.1-human-gut-metagenome-genome-assembly--contig:-NODE-1746-length-14602-cov-4.123874_pt1 | contig 14602 bp, 9 predicted proteins | sample MGYA00242176_ERZ509136 | MGnify/ENA primary metagenome ERZ509136 (study PRJEB26280, sample SAMEA2338644) | human gut metagenome | biome: human gut; feature: human-associated habitat; material: faeces...
TCCATCACGCTGGAGACCAGTGCGGTCAGGCGGTCGGTCTCGTCCACGATAATGTTCATCTGCTCATCGCGGTGGGCCTTGTCGTCGCCGGTAATGTCGCGCACCGTCTCGGCATAGCCCTTGATAAGGGTCAGCGGGGTGCGCAGGTCGTGGGAGACGTTGGCCAGCAGGTCGCGCTGCATCTGCGAAGAATGCTGCACCTCGCTTGCCATGTGGTTGAAGTCCCGGGCCAGATCGCCCAGCTCATCGCTGCGGCGGGTATCCACCTGCACGGCATAGTTGCCCATGGCCATCTGGCGGGCAGCGCTGGAAAGCTGGCGCAGCGGCTTTGTGAACCACTCACTGAACAGCCATGCCGCCGTCATGGCAAAGGCAAAGATCAGCGCCGCTGCCATGGGCAGCACGGTGCTCAGTACCTTGCCGGCTTCAGCCACATGCACAAGGCTGGTAGTGACCAGAACGGTGTACTCGCCGCCGGAGGTGTTGCGCCCTACCAGCAGCTGTGCCGAGCCGGAGAGCCGCGGCGGATTCAGGGTCTGCACAAAGCCGCCGGTGGTGCGGCATTTCTTGCGCATGGCCACAGCGGTGGAAACGATCATATCATTGTTGGCGGAATCCGAGAGCAGCGTTTCGTGCAGGTTGCAGTAGGACTGGTTCTCGATCTTATAGATCGTGCGCATGGTGGTATCGGAAATATCCACACAGAAGCTGTTCAGCGAACCGCTGGCGTACAGCTGGGTGGCAAGCCGGTCAAAAAACGTGGTGTTGACCGTAAGATGGCCAAAAGACCATGCCGAAAGGGCTTCGCCGTTTGCGATAGCCTTGTCCAGCTCGGCGGTGATGCTTTCTGCCTGAGTGGTCAGCTGTTTTTCAATGTGCTTGGTGTACAGCGGTTCCAGCAGCTGGGTGGACAGAAACCACACCAGTGCCAGCAGGAACAGACAGATACAACACAAAAACCACATCAGCTGGCCGCGGATGCCGGGGGAGTGATGGTGCCGCATGAATCCTCCGCTCCTTTATCAGCGCGTTGCGTCGGGGTCGAATTTGTAGCCGATGCCCCACACTGTCGCCACATACCTCGGGTCCCGTGGGTCGTCCTCGATCTTGCCGCGCAGCCTGCTGATGTGGACGCTGACCGCGTTCTCGTCTCCGCAGTAGGCGTCGTTCCACACCTGGGTGTAGAGCTGGGCCTTGGTGTACACACGTTTAGGATTCGCCATCAGCAGCTTCAGGATGTCAAATTCCTTGGCGGTCAGCTCGATCCGCTCCCCCGCCTTGGTCACTGTCCGCTCCTTCCCATCCAGGCGCAGCGCTCCGGCTGTAAGGACCATGCTCTTCTCCGGCGGCTCCGCATACTGGGTCACCCGCCGGATATTGGCCCTGACCCGGGCCAGCACCTCCGCTACGGAGAATGGCTTTGTGATATAGTCATCTGCCCCCATACCCAGCCCCAAGGTCTTGTCCGCCTCCGTGTCCCGGGCAGACAGGATGATGATAGGCACCACGCTCTTCTTTCGGATGTGTTCCATCACGTCCATCCCGCTGACCTGAGGGATCATCAGATCCAGCAGCACCAGGTCAGGGGCGAGCGCGAGCAGCTGCCCGGTCACGGCGGAAAAGTCCGTGATCTCCGTGACGGCGTAGTCCGCGCGGCGCAGCATATCCGCAAGTTCCTCGCGCATGAGCGCCTCATCTTCCACGACGGCGATGTGCTTCATCGCGCCGCCCCCTTTCTGCGTTATTCTTCGCGTTCCGGCGCCATCAGGGTCAGCAGGTATTTGCTGCTGGAGCGCTTGACGGCCGCCATGTAGATCCATTCTACCACACACAGCAGCAAAATCATAGCTCCGGCGGCGATCATCATTTCCGTCATGCCGCTCTGTGCGCTGGCAGAGAGGATGCCGGAAAAGAGCGCGCGCACGCCAAACAGGCTGCTGACCGCCGCCACGCCGACCGGCAGGCCGAAGTACCAGTTGATCTGTGCCTTTGCTGCGCGGCAGAGCGTGTCGTGCTCTGCGCCGAGGCGCACGAGCGTCCGGTAGCGGCGCGCGGCCTTCTGCTGGCCCATGAGAAACTGCACGCCGATGATGGTGTTGGCCACGACGAGGAAGATGATGGCGAGATAAATCGTTAGGTAGCTCGCCGCAACGATGTAAAACAGCTCCCGGCCGAGGTTTTGCAGGTAGCTCTCATATTCCAGCCCGAGCGGGTCAAGCTGCTCGTTCATGTCCGCAATGGCGCGCATGAGACTCTTGCCCTCCGTCACGGACGGGGCGAGCACAGCGTCGAGGTAGACGTCATAGTCGCCCTGCGTGTAGTGGTCGAACGCGGCGTCCGGCACGATGAGCGCAAACGATATCGTGATCGAGCGGTCGGTGACGACGCTGACCGACTGCACCTGCCCGCGGAGCGTGAACGGCGCACCGTCGATCGTGATGGCAGCGCCGTCCGCAATCAGGCGGTCAAGCAGCGCCGTGTTTTCTGCCGACGACACATCGCTGTCGCAGTAGACGGCGGCTTCGTCGGGCGCAAGCGTCAGCTCCGGCAGACCGGCCGCGGCCAGCAGACGGTTGTAGCCGATGATGCCGCCCGCGACGGCGTCGGCCTCGACGCGGCCCGAGGCCACATCTGTTATAAACGCGCCGTCGCCCGCCACGGTGAAGCCGCCCACCGGCAGGTTGGCGCCGATGACGCCGCCGACAAGCTGCTGACCTGCCACGCGGCTGACCTTCACAGTGGCGGAGGGCAGCGTGGAGGCGCAGTTCAGGCCGATCATGCCGCCGACAGCCTTGCCCGCCGCCACGATCTGGCCGCTGATGGTCAGGTTCTGGCCGGAGGTGTTGGAGATCGTCGCCTTTTCATCGTTATAACCGGCCACGCCGCCCACGTAGTTGTTGCCGTACAGGATGGCTCCCAGCGTCGGGGTGCTTGTATCCCACGTCACAACGCCGTTTTTGCCGTTGCAGCCCGCGATGCCGCCGACGTAGTCGGCGTAGCCGCCCGCGGAGCTGCCCGCGGAGCTGCTCAGCTCTTTTAACAGGTTGATGCGGCGGGTGTCGGTGGCGTTGTCGCCGGACATACGGTTGGCGCAGTTCTGCACGGTGGCTTTGGCAGTCTTGTCATCACTGCCACCCCAGTCGGCATCATTGACGCCGACGATGCCGCCGACGTAGGCCGCGTTCTTTCCAAAGGCCGCGACCAGACCCGTATTGGTCATGCCGCTGATTTTGCTGTTGCTGCCGTTGACCGACACGATGCCGCCGACGTAGCGGTTGCCAAAGACGTCACTGCTGTTCGTATCGTTCTTTTGTATGCCGCTGCCGGTAAAGCCACCGGCCAGACCGCCCACAAACCGGCTGCCGAGCACGTAGCCCTTGCCGGTCTTGCAGCCGTTCAGCACAATTTCCTTGCCGTAGCCGACAAGGCCGCCGACGAAATCACCTTTGAGAGGGCTGGCGTCGGTCAATGTGCCGGTTTTTTTGTCGAAGCCCGCCTCGACCTGCTCCTTGAGCTGGGTCTCGGTCAGGTCGCTGCGAGTCACGCTTTCGCAGCCTTGCAGGGTCACGCCCCTGCCGTAGCCCGCAATGCCGCCGAAGAACTGCCCCAGCACCAGGCTGCGCGCATCGCCCGCGGTATCGCCCTTATAGTTGGCGCCCGCGCTGACCGTGCCGTTGTTCCTCAGGCCCGTCAGGCTCTGGGACACGCTGGTGTCCGTCGTAAACAGGTTGCCGACGATGCCGCCCGTAAAGCCGTTGCCGGTCACAAAGCCGTTGTTGACGATGTTCGTCTTGTCCGTCGTCTGCATCTTCGCAGCGTCCACCGTGCCGAACACGCCGCCCACGCCGACGCTGCGCCAGAGGGAGTTCGCGTCACTCGGCTCAGCCGCCGCGGCAGCGTAGCGGGCCTTCTCGGCCTGCTGGTCTGGCGCTGTGGTCGTTTCCACGTTTTTCGTGTCCTTGTCCACAAGCAGACCCGCCACCGTCACGTCCGACGCAACGGTCAGGTCCTGCATGACGGAATCCGTTGTTTTGGGTATGGCAACGCCGACGAGACCGCCAATGCCGCGCGGCTCGTCTTTATAATAGGTATAGTTTTTGTTATTTTCGGTCTTGTCTTCTGCTGTTCGCTCTGTCGCGGTGGTGGAGTCGCCAAACGCCAGCGCCGCGGCCACCAGCGCACTCGTCGAGGAGTTCGTGCCGCGGGTCAGGGCGCAGTTTTCCAGTGTGCCGGTGTTGACGCCGCAGAGTGCGCCGACGGCGCGCACATCGCGCCAGTTCTCGTCTTCCTTCGCCAGCGCCGTGACGAATTTGGTTGCGGTCAGCTTGAGCTGGTTTTCGTCCGGCAGCGCACCGGCGGCGACGGTCTCGGTCTTGACGTTGACCTGAATGTCCGGGTCGCGCAGTGTGATGTAAGAAATTTTGCCCTTGTTCTCGCCGATAAGGCCGACATAGTGGTCGGCCAGCACGTCCTGCTCTGCCCTGCCGGTTTTTGCAACGGACTTGCTGCTCAATTGCAGATTGAGGATGGGCACACGGGTCATCTTGGTTGCAAGGCCCGTTGTTTTGCTCGTAAGTACGATTTCTTCGCCCAGTTCCGGGATCGTCGGCCAGGCGACAGGGTCATTGAGGGACGGCACCTTGGCCGCAGGCCATGCGCCCGCGGCGCAGTAGAGCGTGACGCCGCCGCCCGTCCAGTTCAGGCCGGTGCTGTTGCTGGCCTGGGGGGTCAGTGTGTAGGTGCCCTTGTCGTCAATCTTCCAATCCGCAGACCAGCGCAGGTTGTACAGATGGCGGAAATATTTCAGGTCAGCCGTGACCGCCGTGCCGCCCTTGGCCAGCAGGGTGTTTTCCTCGTTCGTCGTTTCCTCTTTGCTGGCTGTGTAGGTGTCGCTGTAGTTTTCCCGCGGCTCGGCGCGCATGGCAATGTAGATGTCCTTCGGGTCGTTCAGCAGGCGGGTGATGCTGTACAGGCTCGTGGCGGCAACGTCAGCGTCGTTCTCACACGCACGCAGCAGCGCCGCGTCCGCCATGGCGTCCAGCGTCAGCACAAAGCTGCCCTTGTTGTAGCTTAACGGGAAGTAGAGTTTCTTCTCCTCGGTGCCGGTCTGCTGGCCTTCATCGTCGTATTGGTAGATAACAACAGGCATCTCTGTGATGACCTGCTTGTTATCATCCGCCGCACCCGCGGTGTCGCGCTTGATCGTGATGGCAAACAGCGGCTTCGTCTTGCCGGTATCCTTGGCATCGTAGGCCGTGGCCGTGTAGGAGGTGTCCAGATCGCCGAGGCTGGAGTTGCCGCTCCAGCTCAGGGTCAGCGTCTCGCCGTTCGTCAGGCGGGGATTCTTGACCTTCAGCTTCGTCTGCACCAGCTGCACAACGTTGACGCGGTCCTCGGCAGAGTAGTAGCCGACAAGGGTGTCATTGCGGCGGTGGTCATAGCTGCGGTCATAAATATTCGTAGCACCGTCCTGATTGAAGCGGAGTTTATCGGATTTGGTATCGTAAAAGACCGAGTAGACCTGCCCGCTCTGCACGTCGATTTCGACACAGATCGAGGCATTCAGCAGCGAGGCGTCGTAGATGTAATCGCCCAGCAGCCGCTCCACCAGCGCGTTATGGTTGCCCGTGGCAGCGCCCGTGCGGTCATAGTAGAGCGCGGCCACGTTCTGGTTCAGTTCGGTCTTGGTGCGGCTCACAAGGGTATTGCCGTCCGCGTCGGTCACGGTGACGTCGTTCTGGAAGTGGTCGCCCGTGTCGCCCTCCTCCATGACCTGCCGGCGGAACGCATCCAGCTCCCCCGCCGTCTCCATCCGGGTCAGGGAGATCTGCGCCGTCTGGAACAGCGTGCGGGCGTTGGCCTCGTTCTTTTCAAACCGGGCCAGCCGCGTGTAGGCGATCAGCCCGCCGCCGACCAGCGCAGCCAGAATGGCCGTGATAGCCAGAACGACCATCAGCTCCACCAGCGTAAAGCCTTTCTTATTGTTTTTTATATTTTTATTGTACTGCACCATAGATGCTCCCGTCGTTTCTCCGGTGAAAGGTTACAATTAGACACAATATCAGATTATATATATTGGCATTATACTCGGAATGTGACGTTTTCGCAAGAAACTCCGCGAGATTTCAGCAAATTTACACCAAATATAGTGGGTCAGCGGCAGCTTGTGCACGATTTCGCCATAATTTCCGTTATCTTTGAACAAAAAGCAGAGTTTTTTTCGCGAAATTCCTTGCAAATACAGGCCCGGCACGGTATACTAAATAGCGTGTTATTATATGGTAGAGGATGTGTAACAATGCTGGCAGCACGACTGGGCGCATGGCTGCGCCATACCGGGGAACGCTGGGCCAAAGCTGCGTTTGCGGAAAAGCTCGCCGTACTGCTGGCGCTGGGCGCTGTCCTGTATACTATTGTGACCGGCGCGGCGGAGCTGCGCTATCAGGCCCGTGCGCGGGAGGCCCTGGCACAGGTCAAGGCTGCGCGTCTGGCGGCCAGTGCCGTGTCTGCCCAGTGCTACTCCGCCGGGCAGACGTTCGCCGACCAGACAAGCGCGGACGGCTTTGCGGACGGCATCGCCGAGGAAATCCGCACGCTGGGCTCACTGCCCGGCACGGTGACGCTTTTGCAGATCGACCCGAACGGCTACACCGTGCAGCGGCTCCTGTATCAGGAGAACGGCATGTACGCCATCTATGATGCCGACGACGGTTACCGCGTTTTCCGCGCGGAGGACCGGCTGCAATACGGCGCGGGGGTGGGCCATGCTGCTGCTTGAGCTTCTGTTGGGACTCATTCGTTTTCTGCTGGGCGCGGCGCTGTTCAGCTTTATGAACGTCGTCGCGTGGCGGCTGCCGCGGGGCATGGACCCGCTGAAGGGCCGCAGCGTATGCCCGCAGTGCGGCCACACGCTGGGTGCGCCGGACTTAGTGCCTGTGTTCAGCTGGTTATTCTTGCGCGGGCGGTGCCGCCACTGCGGTGCGCACATTCCGGCGCGGTATCTGCTGGTGGAACTTCTGGGCGGCGTGCTGGCGCTGGGCTGCACTTGGCGGTACGGCGCTGCCTACGCCCTGCCGGGCGGGCTGTTCGGCATGAGCTGGGCCGCGCTGCTGGCGCTGGCGGTCTGCGGGATCTTGCTGAGCGTTTCGCTCATTGATGCCGAGACGCAGACCATCCCGGACCGGCTGAATCTGGCGCTGGCAGTCTTCGGCGCGGTGAGCGTGCTGCTCTCCCCTGCCGACTGGCTGCCGCACGTCATCGGTGCGCTCTGTGTCAGTGTGCCGATGTTTCTGCTCTGCCTTGTCATCGACGGTGCATTCGGCGGCGGCGACATCAAGCTGATGGCAGCCGCCGGGCTATTCCTGGGCTGGCAGAATACGCTGCTGGCGATGTTTTTCGGCATTGTTTTTGGCGGTATGTACGGCATATACCTGCTGGCCGCCAAAAAGGCAGGGAAGAAGGACCACTTCGCCTTCGGCCCGTTTCTGTGTGCGGGCATCGTGATTGCGATGCTGTTTGGCGGGCCCGTTTTGGAATGGTACTGCGCGTTTTTGTGATACTCCTTGCCTCCCTCTGCGAGGGGGCCAAGGGAATCAGCCTTTCATCTATTTCTTTCGGAGGAATCTCCCTCATGCCACGTTTTCGTTATACTGCCACCAATGAGAAGGGCAAGACCGTCCGCGGACTGCTTGAGGCCCCCAGCGAGGAGGCACTCTACGCCAAGCTGCGCAATGACGGCCTGTACATGACCGACGCGCAGGAGGCCCAGAAGGCCCTCGCGACGTTCCGCCCGCTGAAAACCGCCGTGCTGGCGGATTTCTGCCGCAACCTGGGCACCCTGCTGACTGCCGGTGTGCCGCTGGTGCGTGCGTTCCGCATCATGGCGGACGAGCGCACCATCGACGCCCGCCAGAAGGCCCTGTACGAGGCCATCCTGAGCGAGCTGCGCAAGGGCGTGCCGCTGTCCGATGCGATGGAGTCCTGCGCACCCGCGTTCCCCACCCTGCTGCTGGCCATGATCCGCAGCGCCGAGGGCACCGGCAGCATCGACCACGCCTGCGCCCGCATGGCGACCTACTATGAGCGTGAGCACAAGATGAACCAGCAGGTCGGCAACAGCATGATGTACCCGCTCATCCTCTGCGTGCTGATCGTGGCGGTCATTGCGATTCTGATGACCTTTGTGCTGCCCCAGTTCAAGCCGATGTTTGACCAGATGGAAAAGCTGCCCTTCCTGACGCAGCTTCTGTTTGATGCCAGCGACTTTGTGGGCGCCAACTGGCCGCTGCTGCTTGTGGCGCTGGCGCTGATCTTCTTCGGCTTCAAACTGCTTTTGGCCCAGCCCCGCATCCGCCGCCAGTGGGACCGCTTCATCCTGCACGCGCCGGTGGTCGGCGTGCTGAACCGCAAGATCTGCACGGCGCGCTTTGCCAGCACGCTGTCCAACCTGTACGGCAGCGGCGTGCCCATCATCACGACACTGGCCGCGGCACGCGACGCCATCGGCAACCGCTGGATCGAGAGCCAGTTCGGTGACGCGCTGGACAGCATCCGCGCAGGCCACAGCCTGTCGGAGGCGATTGCGGGCATCGACGGTTTTGAAGTGAAGCTCTCCTCCTCCGTCGCTGTCGGCGAGGAGACTGGCAAGCTGGACAGCCTGCTGGCGACCATCAGCGAGACACTCGACTATGAGGCCGAGATGGCGACCAAGCGCCTTGTCACGCTGCTGGAGCCCGTTATGATCGTTGTTATGGGTCTCGTGGTCGGCGGCGTCGTGGCCGCGGTCATCGTGCCCATCTACCAGTCCTACGGCACCATCGGCGCGTCGAGCGGCGCGATTTAAAGGAACCACCGTCAACCCTGAAAAGGGATTTTCCCGGCAGCTTCTCTCCCTCCGGCCCTTCGGGCCACCTCCCTCGCAGAGGGAGGCAAGTCCCCTGGCCCCCTCTGCGAGGGGGCTCCCGCCGCAGCGGGTGGGGGAGAGAGCCTCATCACTGCAGCTCCTTTTTCTGTTTATATTTTATCCATTCGGAGGCCCACCATGGCACTTCTTACCTCTTTATATCTGTGCAGCCGCACGGTGTATGCCGCCGTCGGCACGTCCACGGGCAGCGGGGCGCGCGTTGTCGCCGCCGCCCAGACCGAGCTGCCCGAGGGCTGCCTGATCAACGGCGTCATCACAAACGAGGCGGACCTGACCGCCGCGCTCAAAGAGTTTTTCACCGCCAACAAGCTGCCGATGAACCGCGTGGCGCTGATTGCAGGCGGCAGCCAGTTCATGCACCGCATCCTGACGCTGCCCGCCATGAGCGAGAAAAAGCGGATGGCCGTGCTCTCCCATGAGCTTGCCAGCGGCGGCGCCGAGATCAAGGCTCCACTGGACGACTACATGCTGCTCTCCCGCGATGCCAAGACCCGCGTGGATACCGTGCTGGCCACCCGCGTGGAGCAGAGCGTCATTGCCGGGTACGACGCGCTGGCCAAGGCCGTCGGCTTCAAGCTGTACAGCATCGACTTAGGGCTGGCCGCGCCGATCAAGGCCGTGCGCACGATCCCCGATTTGCAGCAGAAAACCTTCGTGCTGCTGCAATTTGACGATGACACGATCTCTGCCTGCCTGTTTGTGCAGGGGCAGTACACCTACTCGACCCGCAGCCGCCTGTTCAACCCGCGCGGCTCGGCGGAGTCCGGCACCGAGATCGCGCAGAAGCTCTCGGGCCTGATCCAGTTCCACACGACCAGCAAGAGCGAGCACCGCATTGAGACGGTCTGCTTTGCCGGCTCCACGGCGGACGACCTTGCAGTCTGCCGCCCGGGCTGTGAGGCGCTGGGCCTGCAGGTGGACCGCTTCCCGGATTCACCCACCGTCAGGCTGCCGTCCGGCACCGCGCTGGCCGATGTGCTTTACGCGGCGGGCAACCTGATCGCACGCTGATTTTTACCTGCAAATACTTGCCCCGGGGGCTTATCATTATGGCTATGAAACAGAACAACTTTTATCTGCGCTGGCAGAAGGCCGCCGGTGCGGCCAAGTCGGAGTCCCGCAGCCAGGGCCTGCGAGCACTGGTGCCCGGCCTTGCTGTCGTGGCTGTCTCCATGCTGGGCTGGGGTGTGCTGACGCTGCACACCTCAATGCTGAAAAGCCAGCGGGAGGACATCCTGAACTGGTGCAGCGACAATACCGAGCCATACCGCGCCGCAACGCAGGATTCCGAGTCTGCGGCGCAGTTCCGCTCGCTGACCGACTATTCCAACGGGATGACCGAGCTGCTGAACAGCTACCCCGACGTGACCAGCAGTCTGCTGCACCGGGTCGAGGCTGCCGGCGGGTCCGGCATCACGATCCAGTTCACCGACTACAACGCATCGACGGGCGAGCTGCTCTTTAACGCGAACTCCTCCCAGGTCATCGACATTCCGGCCTACATCCGTTCCCTGCAGAACTGCGGGGTGTTTTCCACCGTCAGCTACACCGGCTACAAGGCCGATGACGACGGCTATTCCATCGATCTGCGCTGTGTGCTGGCAGCGCCGCAGCAGTAAAGGAGGGCGCTATGGAAATTGCACCAATGACAAAGCGCGATAAAATTCTGCTGTACGTCGTTCTGATGCTGGCGTTCGTTGTGCTTTTTGTCCGGTTCCTGCTGATTCCGGGCATTGAGAACCACCAGCAGGCCGACGCCGATCTGCGCGAGGCGCAGGACGCCCAGACCTCCATGCAGGATGCGATCATGCTGGCCGGGACCTACGCCGCCGAGAAAAACAACAACTGGGGCGAACTGCAGACCGCCAACGCCAGCTACTACAGCCTGCTGAGCAGTGACGAGCTGGACACGCTGGTGACAAGCCTGGAGCTGAACCACAATTTACAGCCCGACTCGCTGACCATCGGCGAGCCCGTGACCCAGAGCCTTACCTATTATACCGCCAGTGAGAACGCCGGACAGAGCGCTGCCCCCAGCGCAGCCGCGTCCACCTTTGCCGGTGACGACGACAGTGACGACGACAGCATCACCGCTGACACCGTCGGCACGACGGCCCAGGGCAACGCCATTTTACAGCAGATCTTAGCCTCCGACCTCATCCTGGACTATGACCAGCCGGGCTATTACCGCAGCGTGGCGATCAGCTTCTGCTGCACGGGCGAGGACAGTGATTTTCTTTCGATGCTGGACGACATGGCCGCGAACTACCCGTCCGTACAGCTTGTATCCTTCTCCATCGATACCCGCAGCTTCGCCGACACCGACGGCAGCGCCGTGACGGCCACGGCGTTCAATGTATCCCTGAACGTGATCCTCTGTGACAAAGGAGGCGTACAGCCGTGAAAAACATCCGCCTCGGCGACGTTCTGATCGAGTTCGGCTATATCACGCCCGACCAGCTGAACACCGCCCTTGCCTACCAGAAAGAGCACCGCGACCTGCGCGTCGGCCAGGCTTTGCAGGAGCTTGGCTACGTCAATGAGCGTCAGGTCCTGGAGGCACTGGCCCAGCGCCTCCAGCTTACAATGATCGACATCGAGCACACCAACGTCGATGTGACCGCCGTTGAAAAGGTCCCGCAGGAGCTTGCGCAGAAGTACGATATGCTGCCGATTGCGCAGAGTCCGCGCGCGCTGACGATTGCCGCCAACGACCCGCTGAACTACTACGCCCTTGAGGACATCCGCCAGCTGACCGGCCTCGAACCGGAGATCGTGCTGGCCGAGCTGGAGCCGCTGCGCCGCGCCATCCGCTACTATTACGCCGAGGTCAGCGCCCGCAAGGCGGCCCGCACCGCCAACGACAGCGACATGGCCGCCGCCCAGACCGAGGATCTGGCCATCGACATGACTGCCGAGGGCGGCGACCTCGACGCGCCCATCATCCGTCTGCTGAACAGCCTCGTGCAGCGTGCCGTCACGACGACGGCGTCGGATATTCACATCGAGCCGTTCGAGGGCGAGACGAAGGTCCGTATGCGCATCGACGGCGTCATTATTGACTATGTGACGCTGCAGCGTGCTTTGCACCAGCCGCTGATCGCACGTATCAAAATCATGTCGAACCTTGACATTGCCGAGCACCGCATCCCGCAGGACGGCCACTTCCGGGCACGCCTCGAGACCGGCCCCGACGTCAACGTCCGTGTTTCGATCCTGCCGACGGTCTTTGGCGAGAAGGCCGTTCTGCGTATTCTGTCCAGCAACACCTACATCAAAAATGCCAGCCATTTCGGCATGAACGACGAGACCTACAAGCGCTTTCTGCCGCTGCTGAACCGCCCGAACGGCATCGTCTACCTGACCGGACCGACAGGCTCCGGCAAAACGACGACGCTGTACATGGTCCTGCAGACGATTGCCGAGCGGCAGGTCAACGTCTCGACGATCGAGGACCCCGTGGAGCGCAACCTGGCCCGCATCAACCAGACGCAGGTCAACAACATTGCCGGCCTGACGTTTGAGAGCGGTCTGCGCGCCTTGCTGCGCCAGGACCCCGACGTCATCATGGTCGGTGAGACGCGCGACGCCGAGACAGCGTCCATCTCGGTGCGTGCGGCCATCACGGGCCACATGGTTTTCTCAACGCTGCACACAAACGACGCACTGTCGTCCATTGTTCGTTTGGAGGATATGGGTGTCGAGCGGTACATGGTCGCAAACTCCGTCGCGGGCCTCGTGGCTCAGCGTCTGATGCGCCGCGTCTGCCCGCACTGCGCCAAACAGATGCCGGTCACGGCGGAGGAGCGCACCTATTTAGGGCCTGACATCCCGTTTGTGCGCCGCGGCACGGGCTGTACCCAGTGCAACGGCACGGGCTACCGCGGGCGTATCGCCATCCACGAGCTGGTCATCATCAACCGTGAGCTGCGCGAACTGATTTCTGCCGGGGCAACGCAGGCGCAGCTGACCGAGGCCGCCCGCCGCAGCCAGGGCATGACGAGCCTGCGTGAGGCCGCCCTGCAGCTCGTCCGCGAGGGCGAAACCACCCCCGAGGAGCTGCTGAAGATCACGTTCTATGAGGAGTAAACAGGAAAGCAGCAGCTGACCGCAGGGTTCTCTCCCTCCGGCTCGCAGGCTCGCCACCTCCCTCGCAGAGGGAGGCAAGGCGACTTGGCCCCCTCTGCGAGGGGGCTGTCGCGAAGCGACTGGGGGAGAGAGACTTCCGCCACCACCCTCTTTTCTGAAAAACGAGGTACACCATGCAGATCCATGAGCTCACCGCGCTGGCGCGGAACAGCAAGGCCAGCGATATTCATATCTCCGAGGGGCTGCCGCTGATGTTCCGCATCGACGGGCATCTGGCGGAGGCACCGGTCCAACTTTCGGCAGCAGAGACGCGCTCGCTGATTTTGAGCCTGATGGACGAGGCCCACCGCGAGGCCATCACATCGGAGCGCATCGACGCAGACTTTGCGCTTGTCGCGCCCGACGGTACCCGCAGCCGTGTGAACGTCTTTTACCAGCAGGGCAGGGCCGCAGCCACACTGCGCCTGCTGAACGACTCCATCCCGACCTTGGAGGAGCTGGCCATGCCGCCCGTTCTGACAAAGCTGGCCGATGAGCCGCGCGGCCTGATCCTGGTCACCGGCCCCACGGGCAGCGGCAAATCCACCACGCTGGCCGCCATGATCGACCACATCAATAAGACGCGCAGCGACCACATCATCACGATTGAGGACCCCATCGAGTACGTCTATCAGGGCCGCTGCTCGCTGATCCACCAGCGCGAGGTCGGCGCCGATGTGCGCAGCTTTGCTTCGGCGCTGCGCAGCGCCCTGCGTGAGGACCCCGACGTCATCCTCGTCGGCGAGATGCGCGACTATGAGACGATTTCCGCTGCCGTCACGGCTGCCGAGACCGGACACCTTGTCATGAGCACGCTGCACACCATCGGCGCGGCGCAGACGATCGACCGCATCATCGACGTCTGCCCTGCCGGTGCGCAGAACCAGATCCGCGGCCAGCTGGCCGCCGTGCTGCGCGGCGTCATCACCCAGCAGCTGCTGCCGCTGGCCGTCGGCAAGGGCCGCTGCGCCGCCACGGAGATTCTGGTGGGCACCGACGCCGTCGCAAACCTGATCCGCGAGGGCAAGTGCTACCAGATCCCGAGCATCCTGCAATCCGGCGCAGCCCTTGGTATGCACAGCCTGAACGCCGACCTGGCCCGCCTTGTCAGCACAGGCCGCATCACCCGTGAGGCCGCCGAGCGCTGCGCCACGAACAAGAGCGACCTTAAAAATTATCTGTGAGCAAAATAAAAAAAGGGTATCTGCCGTTCATGCGACAGATACCCTTCTTTTTTACCGCCCTGTAGGGGCCGGGCATGCCCGGCCCGCAGGCTCGCGCTGCCGCCCCTTTTACGGTTTGCTTTGTAGGGAGGGGTCTTGCCCCCTCCGCGGCGGCCAGAGGGCTGGCCGCCCTACGATCCCACTTGAAAGCTGTACGTAGGGCGGGGTGACCTCACCCCGCTACACCCCTCACTTTTTCGCCCCCTCCTTCCCCTGCGCCAAAATCCTTACCAGCCACCCGGGCACGGGTGCGCCCATGGCGGCGGCGTTCTCGGCAATGGAACCGAGCTCGGTAAAAATGTACCACACCAGCACCACCGGCAGCACC
>ENA-ORRO01001747-ORRO01001747.1-human-gut-metagenome-genome-assembly--contig:-NODE-1747-length-14596-cov-2.915343_pt1 | contig 14596 bp, 10 predicted proteins | sample MGYA00242176_ERZ509136 | MGnify/ENA primary metagenome ERZ509136 (study PRJEB26280, sample SAMEA2338644) | human gut metagenome | biome: human gut; feature: human-associated habitat; material: faeces...
CCTGTTCCCGCCGATCATGGTCAACATGGTTCGTGCCGGCGAGACCGGCGGCTTCCTAGACAAATCGCTGCTCACCGTGGCGGACAGCTTCGAAGCGGATGTGAGGCTCCAAGGTCAGATCAAAAGCGCCATGGCCTATCCGGTCGTGGTACTGGGCATCGCCCTGATCTTGGTGATGGTGATGCTGCTCACCATCGTGCCGATGTTCGCCAGCATGTACGATTCCATGAATGCCCAGTTGCCATTCGTGACCCAGATCCTGGTGGACCTCGGCAAAGTGATGCCCTACGTGCTTCCGGTGCTGATTGTGGCCGTCGTGGCGCTGGCCATGTTCTGGAAGCGCAACCGTAACAAAGACATCATCCGCACCTGGTGGGATCCGTTCACACTCAAGGCACCGGTGTTCGGCAAGCTGGACACCAACGTGGCCCTGGCCCGCTTCTGCAATAATTTCTCTTCCATGCTCGCTTCCGGTGTGCCAATTCTCCAGGCACTTGATATCGTCGGATCGACTTCGGGCAACTATGTGATCGATTCGTCTTCGAAGCGTGTGGGCCGTTTGGTGGAACGTGGCTACCGTCTGGCCGACAGCATGAGCACCGAAAAGATCTTCCCGAACATGCTGGTGCAGATGGTGTCCATCGGCGAGGACTCCGGCGCCATCGACAAAATGCTGTCCAGCGCGGGCCGAGCGTATGACGAAGAGGCCCAATCCATGGCCAAACAGCTCACCTCGTTGCTGGAACCACTGATGATTCTGTTCCTCGGCGTGGTGGTCGGCTTCATGGTGGTGGCATTGTATATGCCGATGTTCTCCATGTTCGACGCCATCAATGGTCAGGCCTGACCTGATATCCGAGTACCCGAGCGAAACATACCTTTATATATAGGAGCAAGCATGAAACAGACCGGATTGTGGTCCAGACTCAACCGCAGGTACCGTGCGGCATTACGCGAACGCATGGGGGAGCACGGCGCCGCCATGATGCTGGCCATTCTGTTCGTGATGGTGGTGCTCACCACATCCGCTCTGGTCATGACTACCCTGCTTGCCCAGGCGATTCCTTACAAGAACAATAAGGAAAACTCCCAAGCCAACTATGCGGCCGAATCCGGCCTTGAAGTCGGCTTGAGCTATATCAATGAAAATCTGGCGAAGTTGCAAGGTTCTACGAGTCTTGATGATTTACAGAAGGTGTTGCCTGCCGTTGATGCTGATATGAACGACAGTTCCAAGGATGGTGAATTTGCCAAATATGATGGCGCATCCGTATTGTTGAATCATGTTGCTTTGAATAAGACGGTAGAAACATCGGATACGGCTTCATATACGCCAGATGACCTGTCCTATCGTGTGCGCATCAATTTCTACGACGCCAATCCGGATGACGCATCGGCGGAGATGATCGGCTCTCCATCCAATCTGAAAAACCTACAGTATGCCGAAGTGGTGGCCACGGGCTTCATCAACCGGTATAAGGACGGCCGTACAGCAGGCAACACCAAAAGCCCGCAGGCCATGAAGCGTGCGGTATGCAGGATCGAAGCCAAAACGGACTCCACCACCACGAACCATTCCAGCACCCTGGGCGTCGGTGGCCGCATGGGCATGGGTTTTTATGCCGCGGCGCCCTACAACAGGCTCGATTCGCAGTTCGTATGGGTACCCGTGGATTATGATGGCGTGTCCATCGGATCCGATCCAACCGGCGAAGTTAAATTCTCCGGCACGGTGGATTCCGGACACACCAATACCAGCCAGCTGTCCGATGGCACTGCGACGTTGAATCCAGTGAACCGCACCTGCATGCTGGCCACCACCATTCCGGTTACCAACGAGAAGAAAAGCATTGCCGAGAACCTCGATTTAAGCAAATCGCCTCAAGCCGGTTCTGGGCTGGTGGTATTGCCCGCCGCATACAACGCGGGAGGTGACACCTACCAATATACTGAGGAATGCCGTGCTGACGGTGCGTACTCCTCATTGAACACGTGGGTGTACTACAAGGACAATTCCATCCGTCTGGCCTCGAATATGGGATTGTGCGTCACCGGCGTGAGCATCGATGACACCGACGGCAAGACTCCAGCCACCTTGCAGCCATGCGGCACATCATACGGAGTCCACTTCCAAGGCGATTATTATACGGATCCGAATAAGGTTGCGCAGCAGACGGAGAAGAACGACCCGAACAGTCTGCTCAACAAATACCAGAAATGGAACTTCTACAACGGGTTCATCAACGCCGGATACTGGAACGAGCTGACGGGCGATGTCAGTGCGCAAGCAGCGTCATATGATTCCGCTCTGCCTGAAAGCAAGGGATATGCCGTAGCCGGCGTGCAGAGCGGCAAAAAGACCAAGTTCCAACGTCTGGAAGTCACCCATTACGGCGGTAGCCCACAAGACAGTGGCGATCCGCATTTTGCGGGCGGCAATATCAAAGCCACCCCCTACAGTCAGGCGTATATGGTGTCGCAATGGACCTATAACTTCAGCGATTCCTACTTTTCGAACGGTGCCGACATGCAGGATGCCACCGCATCCTTCAGCCAAGCAGGCGAAGCGGGATACGGCACCAATCAGATGGTGAACTCCGCATCCGGATTCTGCATGGTGATGGACGGCAACGACGTATACGCCGACACCTGCGACGTGCATAGTGCGGACTTCGACGCGAAATGCTACCAGAAGACGATCATGGGGCAAGGCAGCGATTTCATCTCGACCTCTCACTGTTCGACCGCCGACAAGGAGAACTTCAACTTCATATCCGACCGCGTCTCCTATACCGAAGATGCCAGCGCCGATGGCACTGGCATCGACACCACCATAGCCCTGCACGACACCAACGGCAACACGAAGTACCTGCATGTTTCCGGCAGTAAGGTGTCGTTGACCGATAATCCAAGTGACGCCACAAAGTTCCGCCGATATAACGAGCACAACACCTCGAAAGCGGTGAGTTACGGCGGCAAGACGCAGTATCCATGGGCTGGCACTTTCCAAACCAGCGAAGGCATGTGCCTGACGGAAATCTATCCGGGAGACTATGTGGAAAGCAATGGGAAGAAAGACCGTCAATACAATCGCTCAGACGGTCATTCCATGCTGAAAATGGTTTCATGCGGAACCGATCGTGACGTGCGTGGGCGACTGGTGAAATCGCAGGCATGGAACGCTTCAGTGAATTATGGTGATGCCGGATCGGCCGGTAGCATTACTTGGACAACGACAACGACCACCGTATCTATCCCTACCAGTACCTATTTCTCAGCGGTTGTGGACTCCACCGTCACATCCAGAAAGTGGTGAACGGCATGGATATAGTGAATGATGTTCCTACCGTGGTGATACTGCTGGTGGCCTCGCTGATCATCGGCTGTATCTTCGGATCTTTCCTGAATGTAGTGATATGGCGCGTGCCGAACCACATAAGCATCACCAATCCGAAACGTAGCTTTTGTCCGAAATGCGAATCGCCAATCGCTTGGTATGACAATATTCCCATCTTTTCCTGGTTGGCACTCGGCGCGAAATGCCGACACTGCAAAGAACCGATTGCCGCACGATATCCGCTGGTCGAATCGCTTGGCGGACTGTCCTTCCTTGCCGTAACCGCAGGTGGACTGTTCGGCGCATACCCGTTATGGGCACTACCCGTGCTGTACGTGTTCGCATGCGTGTCCATCGTCATAGCGTTCATCGACTTGGACCACCATCTCATCCTCAACGTAGTGCTACTGCCGACGCTTATCGCAACGGTGTTGCTGCTGGTTGTGGCATCGTTTGGCATAGGGGAGTGGAATCGTCTTGGTCGCGGAGCGCTCTGCGCGCTGATTCTCTTCGTGTTCTATTTCGTACTCTCACTCATCTGGAAAGGTGGCATGGGAGACGGCGACATCAAACTCGCGTTCATTCTCGGATTGCTGCTTGGCTGGCTTGGCTGGCCGCAATTCATCATTGGATCGTTCGCCGCGTTCTTCATCGGCGGTGCCATCAGCTTGGTATTGCTGGCCAGCAAAAAGGTCGACCTTCATGGAGGCATCCCCTTTGGGCCATCCATGCTGCTCGGCGCATGGCTTGGCATTTTCGCCGGCGTACCAATCGCCACACTATACCTGCAACTCACCGGACTTGCGTAACGCATCCGCATACAAGACCCATATATATAAGGAGAGACCATGAGAGCAATAACGGCGCTGTCGATTGCGAGCGACGCCATACGAGCGGCGGTCATAGCCGACCCCTATACGGATTCGCCGACCATCAAACACTTCCAGGCGCTTCCGCTGCCCGTTGGAGCTGTGGTGGATGGCGAAGTGGTGGACGCCGAAGTGGTCACCGGTCTACTGAAAACGTTGGTGCAACGCTTCAAGTTCCCGCGTGAGAACACCATACTCGTTTATTCGAGCCGTCGTATGGTGTTCCGTGAGGCGGACTTCCCCTACATGTCCCTAGCTGATTTACGCTCAACCCTGCCATTCCAGGCCAAAGGCATGATTCCATTGCCCATTGAGGAATCCGAACTTGACTTCGTGCCGTTGTCTGTAGTGGATGACGAGCAGAACGGCAAGCAGCTTCATGGCATTCTCGTAGCCACTCTGCGCGGTGGTCTGGAAAAAACTGCGTATACCGCAGAAGAAGCGGGTTTCGTGATCACCTCCATCGACGCCGGTCCGTTCGCGTTGGCCCGCCTGTTCAGCGACACCAACCAGGCGCAGACCGAAGCGGTGGTCAACATCAACGGCAACTGCACCGACGTGATCGTGCTCAATAACGGAAAACCCGCCTATATGCGCGTCGTGCCGTCCGGTGCCGACGACGTGTCCGACGCCATCGCCAATGCGCTGAGCATCTCCTTCGAAGACGCGGAACGCATCAAAAACCAGATTGGTCTGCAAAATGTGACCGGTGACGAACGTCTCGAAAAAGCCGAGGAAGTCATTCGTGAAACCACGGCGCAGCTCATCGTCGGTATTCGCAATACGTTGAACATGTACGACGTCGACCATGCGGACAGCACCATCAGCGGCATCATCCTCACCGGTACGGGTGCGCGACTCATTGGTCTGCCCCCAGTGTTGGCAAGCTCCATCAACAAGATGGTGCGCATTGGCGATCCGTTCATCCGCTTCAAGCTGTCCAAGGAAGTCGAACGTCAGAACATTGTGGCGCACGCGGTCGATTTAGGCGGGGTGCTGGGACTGGTCATCGGAAAGAAGCCGAGGTGAGTGTGATTATGAAACTTGATATGAAATCCAAGAAAAACAAGGCCAACTCCCACCGTGGACGTGGCAAGGAAATCGCCTATCCGGACACTTCGGACGGTCAGAAGGGCACCCTGCTATCCATGAACGTCTCCGATATCAGCAATGCGTTGAAGGCGGGCGGTATCGGCAAGCGTAGCACCGCGCCGGAAAACCCAGCCGACTGGACCATGCGCGCTAACCTGATTCCGCGTTCCATCGTCGGATTGAATCGCGATCGAGCCATCAAATACCTGTTAACGTATGTGCTGATCGGCGTGCTCATTGTATCTTTGGTGGTCAGCGTGTTCATGTTCGCCCAATCCACATGGGCGGACCATCGTGTGGAAGTGGCTCAACAGAAGACCATTTCCCTGCAAAAGGAGAAAGCGCAGTTCAAGGATGTCGAAGACACGTTGAATTCGCTGGACGATGCGCAGAAGGCGAAGATTGCCATGCTGTATGACGAAATGGACTGGATGAAGGTCGCCGATTCGCTGAACAGCTCGCTTCCGGAAGGCGGCCAGTATACGAATCTGGAACTCAAAAGCTTCCAGATCGCTTCATCGAACAATTCGTCCTCATCCTCCGACAATACGTCCACTGTGTGGTCTGGTAACGGCGTGATTTCCGCGGACTTCACCATCGAATCGCCGAATTTCTACTCGGCCAAGGACTTTATCAACAATTTCGCCTCGATCCCCACGTACAAGACGGGTTATGTGAGCTCTATTACCAAGAATGACAGTGAAGGTGGCACCACCTACACGTATACCGGAACGATTTCACTGGTGATGGACGGCAACACCACTTCGCGAAGCGACAACTCAGCAGGCGCGACCCAGGCCAACCGTGATTTGCTCGCCAAGCTGCGCGCAAGCCTCGACAAGGCTGCGTCCGGACAGTCTGATGCTTCTGCCAACCAGTCGACTGACACCTCATCCGATGCCAGCGGATCGTCCAACTGATAAGCAGGAGGAAACATGAACAAGCATAAAATCGCATGGATCGCACTGGCCGTCGGCATCGTAGTGGTGCTGATGTTGACATGGCTTGTAGGCGTATCTCCGCGTCTTACACACATTAAGGAAGCCGACGCGCAGACTGCGCAGATCGAAGAAAGCAACAAGAAAACGCGTGACCAGATTGAAACGCTGCGTATGGCGAGCGAGACGATCGGCCTGCAGAAGGATCGTTTGCGTCAGCTGCAGCGCCAGATTCCTGACGGCTATAACCAAAACGAATTCATCGATTCGTTGAATGCCGCTGCTGATGGTGCGGGCGTCTCCATCCAGTCTGTGACCTTCGATGAGGCCACCACCGCTGAAGTGCCGTCCGAAATGCAGGGAACCATCAAAGCCGGCCGGCTTGTGCAGGTTCCGGTGAGCATTACTGCGAATGGCAGCTATGATGCAATGCGTGGCTTCGTTCAGGCCGTGCAGGGCATCAACCGTATTGCCGTTCCTGAAGATGTGACGTACACCCTTGATAAGGGCGGCGACGCCACCAAGAACAACGTGACCATCAATTGTAAAATCTGGTCGCTGCTGCTTAACAATGACACCGTCGAAGACGAGAACGTTACCAAGCAGTGACAAACAATACATAAAGAACGATTCTCTCCTTATCCATTACATGGGGCCTTCCGCATTCGCGGGAAGCCCCTTATGTATCTTCACATATTCTTATGTGTTTTCATTCGGTTCTTGCATCAATTTGCCGTTCATCCCCATCGGAAATCACGTAACTTGCCATGCCGTGAAACTGTCAGGCAAAACTGTCAGCATGTGACGGTAGGCTTTGCGCTTGTAAAGACCCCAAACCATTCAATCCAGAAGGTGCATTGTGGCTGTATCCAAACTCGATGAAGTCGTATCCCTTGCCAAGCGTCGTGGCTTTGTTTTTCCCGCCGGTGAAATCTACGGCGGAACCCGTTCCGCATGGGATTACGGTCCGCTCGGCGTGGCGCTGAAGGACAATATCAAGCGCGAATGGTGGCGCTCCATGGTCGTCACCCGTGGCGACGTGGTGGGCGTGGACACCTCCATCATCCTGCCGACCCCCGTGTGGGTGGCTTCCGGCCACGTGGCCGTCTTCAACGATCCGCTGGTCGAGTGCCTCAACTGCCATAAGCGCCAGCGTTCCGACAAGCTTGAGGAATCCTACGCCGAGAAGCATGGAGACAAGCTGCCGGAGAACGGCATGGCCGACATCGTGTGCCCCGACTGCGGCACCCGCGGCAAGTGGACCGAACCGCGCGACTTCAACATGATGCTGCGCACCCACCTCGGCCCGGTCGAGGACGAGAACTCCCTGCACTACCTGCGTCCGGAAACCGCGCAGGGCATCTTCGTGGACTTCAAGAACGTGATGACCTCTTCCCGCAAGAAGCCGCCGTTCGGCATCGCCAACATGGGCAAGTCCTTCCGTAACGAGATCACCCCGGGCAACTTCATCTTCCGTACCCGTGAGTTCGAGCAGATGGAAATGGAATTCTTCGTCAAGCCCGGCGAGGACGAAGCCTGGCACCAGTACTGGATCGACGCCCGCACCCAGTGGTACCTCGACCTCGGCGTCAAGCCGGAGAACCTGCGCCACTACGAGCATCCGAAGGAGAAGCTGGCCCACTATTCGAAGCGCACCGTCGACATCGAATACAAGTTCGGCTTCCAGGGCTCCGATTGGGGCGAGCTCGAAGGCATCGCCAACCGTACCGACTTCGACCTGTCCGCGCACGCGGAGCACTCCGGCGAGGACCTGAGCTACTTCAACCAGGCCACCGGCGAAAAGTACGTGCCGTACGTCATTGAGCCGGCCGCCGGCCTGACCCGTTCCCTCATGTGCTTCCTCGTCGACGCCTACGACGTGGACGAGGCTCCGAACACCAAGGGCGGCGTGGACAAGCGCACCGTCCTGCACCTCGACCCGCGTCTGGCTCCGGTCAAGGCCGCCGTGCTGCCGCTGAGCAAGAAGCCGGACCTGCAATCCGTGGCCCAGAAGCTCGCCGCCGACCTGCGCCAGAACGAGTGGATGATCGACTACGACGAGGCCGGCGCGATCGGCCGTCGTTACCGTCGTGAAGACGAGATCGGCACCCCGCTGTGCGTCACCGTCGACTTCGACACCCTCGACGACCAGGCCGTCACCATCCGTGAACGCGACACCATGCAGCAGGAGCGCGTCAGCCTCGACAAGGTGGCCGACTACATCGCCGAGCGTATCGGCGAGAAGCGCGTCAGCGTGCCGCAGATGCCGGTCGAAATGGGCGGCGAGGCTTGGCCTGAGTCCGTCAAGATCGCCGAAGCCGGTGGCCTGTACTGATCGCCCCGAATCGGTCATATTGAACGGAACAAGTCTGACCTATGCCAGATAGCATTGTGAATGCCTACGAGGAATCCGACGTGCTCGACCCGCGTACCGACGCGGAACGGCCGTCGGTTCCTCCCGTTATAAAGCCCGTTGATCTGGGTCCGGTGCACGTCGAAACGCCGGTGGTGCTTTCGCCTATGGCGGGCGTCACCAACTGGCCGTTCCGCGTGATCTGCGAAAGCTACGGTCCCGACGGTCTGTACGTGGCGGAAATGATTACCGCGCGCGCATTGGTGGCCCGCAATCCGAAAGCCCTGCGCCTATGCCGTTTCGCACCCAGCGAGAAGATTCGCTCGCTGCAGCTGTACGGCGTCAATCCCTCGATTGTGGAGCAGGCCGCGAAAATCGTCATCGACGAGAACATGGCCGACCATGTCGACCTCAACTTCGGCTGCCCGGTGCCCAAGGTGACGCGTCGTGGTGGCGGTTCCGCGCTGCCATGGAAGACGGACCTGTTCCGTGAGATCATCCAACGTGTGGTCAAGGTGTGCGACGCGGCCAACGTACCAGTCACGGCCAAAATCCGCGTCGGCATCGACCATGAACACGAGACGTTCCTCGAAGCCGGGCACATCGCGCAGGAGGAAGGCTGCAAGGCCGTCACCCTGCACGCGCGCACCACCGCCGAATATTACGGTGGGCATTCCGATTGGTCCCGCATCGGCGAGTTGGTTTCCGAGCTTGATATTCCCGTCTTTGGCAACGGGGATATTTGGGGTGCCAACGACGCGTTGGCGATGGTCGCCGAAACCGGTTGCGCGGGTGTTGCGATCGGCCGCGGCTGCCAAGGCCGTCCATGGTTGTTCGCCGACATCAAGAACGCGTTCGCCGGCAGTGACGAGCGCGTCGACCCCACGCTGGGCGACGTGTGCCGCGTGATCGAACGGCATGCCGAACTGCTGACCGAATTCTATGATGGCGACGAGCGGATGGCCGTGCATGACCTGCGCAAGCACGTCGCGTGGTATCTGAAGGGCTTCCCCGTGGGCGGTTCCACACGCCGTGCGTTCATGGAATGTGAAAATCTTGAGGATGTCCGGCGCGAGATAGGCAGACTCGACCCGAACATTCGGTTCCCAGAGCGCATCGCCGACAAGCCAAGGGGGCGCGTGCGCTTCGCCAAAAAGGTGCATCTGCCTTACGGATGGTTGGAATCCCGGGAAACCACGCACGAGGAGCGTGAGGCGCTGTTCGGGGATGACCCGATGGATGCCAGCTACTAAAGCTCGTCACGCATGTTCGAAGAGCCGTGTACAAATGACTGAAGGGGTCAACGCAGGCAGAATGAACATGCTGACAGCAAAAAAGTGAAAAAACGGTGGTACACGCCTGGAAAAGTGCGCGTATCATCGGCGCGATTGCGATAGAGTTGTTCATATACGTGAGTGAACAGGAGACAATGGTGAGCGAGATTGCCCAGACTGACAATTTCAACGACAAGACCAACATCAAGGTCGTCGGTGTCGGTGGAGCCGGAGGCAACGCTGTCAATCGCATGATTGCGGAGGGTCTTCAAAGCGTCGAATTTATTGCGATCAACACTGATGCAAAGGATCTGCTGCGATCCGACGCCGATGTCAAGATCTCGCTGAACGATGCCTCCAGCCGTGGTCTGGGCGCTGGCGCCGACCCGGAAAAGGGTGCCAAGGCGGCGCAGGATCACCAGTCCGACATCGAAGAGGCGCTTAAGGGCTCCGACATGGTGTTCGTCACCTGCGGTGAGGGCGGTGGCACCGGAACCGGTGCCAGCCCGATCGTGGCACGTGCGGCCCACCAGCAGGGCGCGCTGACCATCGCCGTGGTGACCCGTCCGTTCAGCTTCGAAGGTCCGCAGCGTTCCGCTTCCGCCGCGCTCGGCATCGAGAACCTGCGCAAGGAAGTCGACGCGCTGATCGTCATTCCGAACGACCGACTGCTGGAACTGCCCGACCGCACCATTGGCATCGTCGACGCGTTCAAGACCGCCGACACCGCACTGCTGGCCGGCGTGCAGGGCATCACCGACCTGATTACCTCGAATTCGTACATCCACGTTGATTTCAACGATGTCAACGCGATTCTGCGTGGTGCCGGCACCGCGCTGTTCGGCATCGGTTCCGCTCGGGGAGAGGACCGCGCCACGCAGGCCGCGGAAATCGCCATCAGCTCGCCGCTGCTGGAGGAAAGCATCGAGGGTGCGCATGGCGCACTGATCAACATCGCCGGTCCGACCGACCTGAAGCTGCAGGAAGCCGCAGCCGCGGTCGCGCTGGTGCAGAAGGCCATCCATCCGGAAGCGCAGATCATCTGGGGCCTGTCCCTGGACGACGCCTACGGCGACGAGGTGCGTGTCACCGTCATCGCGGCAGGTTTCGATGCCAATTCTAAGAAGCCCGACCAGCCGGCCGAAGAAAAGCCGGCCGCGGCCAAGGAAAACACGGTACCGCTGTCCGCGTTGTCCGCCGGCGTGCAGGCTCCCGCCCAGCAGCCGCAGCCGGTGCAGACTCCGGCGGTGCCGCAGGTGCAGCCGCTGTCCAGCTACATTCCGTCCACTCCGGACCAGAACGTCGCCTCGTTCGACCAGACCACCGAGCATGAAGTGGTTTCGGCTAACGATCCGGGCGACCTCGATATTCCGGATTTCCTGCGCTAAAGTCAACGCGTAGACGCGAAAGGAACATACATGGCAGGTTTCATGAAGAACGCGATGTCGTACTTGGGAATGTCCGACGTCGCCGAGGGTGAGGATGATTTCGAGGATGACGTCGACACCGGCGAGACCTCGTTCGATTCGGATCATTCCGTCACCCCGATGCCTTCCTCTTCGGCTTCCGCTTCCACGCCGTCCGCTCCGCGTGAGCAGTCCAACCCGTTCCAGGGGGGTAGAGTTAGCCGCATCACCACCATCCATCCGAAGACCTATGACGATGCGCAGATGGTCGGTCGCGCCATTCGTGACGGCATTCCGGTGGTGCTGAACCTGACAGGTGTGGCCGAAGCCGTGGCATACCGCATCGTCGACTTCTCCGCCGGTGTGGTGTTCGGCGTGCGCGGCTCCATCGAACGCGTCACTCCGCGCGTGTTCCTGCTGAGCCCGGCCCAAGTGAACATCAAGGTCGAGGAGCCTGAAGACAAGGGTCCGGCCCACGACCTGTTCGCCGACTGAGCCGTGTAGCACAGAGCAAGCACAAATCAGACGATTATGCCCCCACTGAAAGCGGGGGCATTTTGTTATGCGCGCTTGATACAGTGGCAACGTGATTCTCTCGATAATTGGTAGCGTCGTCCATTTTCTGGTCAACGCCTATATCCTGGTGCTGTTCGTCCGCATGATTCTCGACTGGGTGTTGGCATTGTCGCCGACGTGGCGGCCAAGCGGAATCGTGGCCTCGTTGTTCGACGCCATCTACCAGCTGACGGAGCCGCCGTTAAGGTGGTTGCGGCAGTATATTCGTCCCGTTCCGCTCGGACCGATCTATTTTGACGTCGCGTATCTTGTGCTTTATTTCGTTCTTGTGGTCATTGATTTCCTTATTTAGCACCTCTAAAAAACCGTTTTTCCGCAAAATATCTATGGTTTCGTGCTAGAGTCGAACACTGAAAGCAACAACAGTAAGGCATCAAGCCCAAAGCGAGGTGTAAGGATTTATGGCTCTGTTGACGCCGAAAGATATTAGGGAGCATACTTTCCAGACCGTAAGGTTCAAGGAAGGCTATGACGTCGATGAAGTCGATGACTTCCTCGATCAGGTAACCGAGACGGTGGAAGCCCTTGGCAAGCAGGCAGTTGCCGGCGGACAGGCCACGCAGTCTCTTGGCCCGGATGTCGCAGGACTCAATTCCAAGATTTCCGAGTTGAATGCTCAGATCCAGTCCCTGCAGCAGGAGAACGCGACGCTGAAGTCCGCCTCCGAGCAGGCAGCTGGTGCGGGAGACCAGGCCGCTCAGGCCGCTCAGGCCGCGGCCGCCAAGCTTTCCGAGGCAGAGGAAAGCAATCGTGCGCTGTCTTCCCAGAACGAGCAGCTCAAGGGGCAGATCGATCGTCTGTCCGCGCAGGTCGATCAGCTCACCGCCCAGGCAGCCGAAGCGGCCGGTCAGGCCGACCTTGGCGAGCAGCTTACCGCCGTGCAGCACGAGCGTGACACGTTCCGCGCACAGACCGAGGACCTGTCCCGTCAGCTGGCATCGGCCCAGGAGCAGGTGGTCGTGGCTCAGCGTCAGAAGGAGCAGATCGATCAGCTCACCGCAAAGCTTCAGGAAGCGCAGGACCAGGTCGCTCAGGCCCAGCAGCTCACTCAGGAGCATGCTGCCCAGTCCCAGCAGCAGGATGCCCAGGTGAAGCAGCAGGCCATGCAGATCCAGCAGCTTGCCCAGCAACTGAAGGATTCCCAGATTCGCGAGGCACAGCTGCGCGAACAGGTCGCCAAGTCCGAGCCGAGCACCGAAACCGGCAGCCTGCAGAAGATCGCAGGTGCCGCGGCAAGCGCCAATACCGAGCCGGAGCGCGCCACCGCCATGCTGACGCTGGCCATGCAGCTGCACGACCAGTACGTCGACAAGGGCAAGGCCAAGGCCAAGGAGATCACCGAGGAAAGCCAGCGCAAGTACGAAGAGATCATCGGCAGCGCCAACGACTACTCCAACCGCACTCGTTCCGAGGCTGACCAGTACTCCACCGACACCCGCGCCAACGCCGACAACTACCTGTCCGGCAAGACCCAGGATGGCGATGCCTATCTTGCGCAGAAGACCGAGGAAGGCAATGCCTATCTGGCCGGCAAGCAGCAGGATGGCGACGCTTATCTGGAGCAGAAGCAGCAGGAAGGCGACGCCTACTTCGCGCAGAAGCAGGAAGAGGGCGACGGCTACCTGGCTCAGAAGACCCAGGACGCCGACACGTACTTCTCCGACAAGCACACCGAGGCCGACAACTACGAAGCCGAAGTGCAGAAGCGCGCCTTCGACTACGATTCGAAGACCCGTACCGCTGCCGACGACTACGCCCAGCAGGTCCGCGACAACCTCGAGACCCAGACCAAGGTCATCGAAGGCAACATCAAGGGCCTCAAGCAGTTCGAAACCGAATACCGTGCACGACTCACCGACTTCCTCGGCCAGCTCGTCAACCAGGTGTCCGATACGAACAACTACGACCAGGACCCTCAGGACAACAACGACTGAGATTAGCCTGTGTCTGACATCATGAAGAATGATCAAAGACGGCTGCGCGACCGCGTGGCCGTCTTTGCGTGTATTGCGATCGCGACGATCGCGATTGACCAGCTCACCAAGATGTGGGCTTTGTCCGCATTGGCCGATGGCCGTACCATACGCGTGATTCCCGGCCTGCTTTCGTTGACATTGGTGCGTAATCCAGGCGCCTCGCTCGGCATGGGCTCCGGCATGACGTGGCTGATTTCCCTGCTGGCGATGGCGGCCTGCGTGGCGTTGGTCGTACTTGCCGTCCGCACCATTTCCATGAAATGGACGGTGCTGTTCGCCTTCGCCTTCGCAGGAGCGTTCGGCAACCTCATCGACCGCGTCATCTACGCGGAAGGGTTCCTCAACGGCAAGGTCGTGGATTTCCTGAACTACGGATGGTCCATCGGCAACGTGGCGGACATCTTCCTCATGCTCGCGGGCGTTGCGGCGGTGCTGCTGCTGTTCGGCCACGAATTTCTGCTGGCCTTCGGCGCGAGCGAAAACACGATTGAATACGCGGACAATTATCTGAATATCTATGCCTTCGGCACGCTGTTCGTGGAGCTGACGCTCGGCATGAATGCGTTCATCACCGCGCAGGGCTTCGCGACGACGGGCATGATGACCGTGCTCATCGGCGCGGTGTGCAACATCGTGCTCGACCCGATCTTCATTTTCGGCCTGAACATGGGCGTTCGCGGCGCGGCGCTGGCGACGGTGATTTCGCAGGGCGTTTCCTGCGCGTGGGTCGTCAGCTTCCTGATGGGCAAAAAGACGAGCCTGCGCCTCAAGGCGC